>Ga0105047_10000533_pt1 | contig 64890 bp, 62 predicted proteins | sample MAT04_FD_78384 | JGI IMG/M metagenome (GOLD analysis project Ga0105047, IMG submission 78384) | Freshwater microbial communities from Lake Fryxell liftoff mats and glacier meltwater in Antarctica - MAT-04 (megahit assembly) | ecosystem: Environmental > Aquatic > Freshwater > Ice > Liftoff... | reverse complement strand
TGACCGCGGCCCCGACCCCGGCCCCGACCCCGACCGCGACCCCGACCCTCCACTCGCGCGCGACCCCCTCCGCCGCAACGCCGCCGCAGCCGCCACCGCCCGCCCTTCTTCCCACCGCGGCGACCGACACTCTCTCCGAAGAGGCCGCCCTCCTCCGCGCCGCCCAATCGTCTCTCTCTGCCGGCGATCCCACGGCCGCCCTCGCCCGCCTCGACGATCACGCCTCCCGCTTCCCGCGAGGCGCCCTCTCCGAAGAGCGTGCCGCGGCGCGCGTCCACGCCCTCTGCGCGCAAGGCCGCCCCGAAGCCGCGCGTGCGGCCGCCACCGCGTTTGTCTCCGCGCATCCGCGCTCCGCGCTCGCCCCCGCCGTCGCACGCTCGTGCGCGGAGCACGACTGACAGACCGACGATTCTTTCACGAGCGCGCCTTCCCGCGGCCACCCATGAACATGAACGCAACGCTTCGCTCGAGTGTCTTCACTTCACTGGCCATCACCTCGCTCGTCGCGGCTTCCGTCGTCCTCGGCGCGTGCAGCTCGGGAGACGTCGCCGTCGGCTCGACCGCGCAGGCGCTCCAGAAGAAGAAGGACGGCTCGCCGACCGGCAACGGCACGACCTGCTCGTGGGACGACACCGTCAGCTCGGGCGCCACCACCACCACCCCTTCGCCCGGCGGCCCGTATGCCCTCGGCGACTCCTTCAAGTCCCAGGACGGATGCAACGACTGCTCGTGCACCGCGCAAGGCATCACCTGCACCCTGCGCGCATGCGCGCCTGCCCCCGGCGGCGGCGCGTGCAGCGAGGAGGCCAAGCAGTGCCCCGACGGAAGCTACGTCGCCCGCACCGGTCCGAGCTGCGAGTTCGCGGCATGCCCCGAGCCCGTCGCGTGCACCACCGAAGCGAAGCAGTGCCCCGACGGCAGCTACGTCGGCCGTTCGGGCCCGAGCTGCGCCTTCGCTCCGTGCCCCTGAGGCCCCTGGAGCGCCATGGTTTCGGAGCGGGCCGAAACCGTGGCGAAACGGGGCAAAACGCTAGACTTGCGCGCTCCTTGCCGCAGCCGTTCGAGGCGTGCACGCCCTTGCTCCTGCCATGGGCCGCGACTACGGTCCGGCCTGCCTAAACCGGCAGAGGAGCGCATAAAGTCATGGCCACGAAGATCGCCATCAACGGGTTCGGACGCATCGGTCGCTGCATCGTTCGCGCCCTCCATCAGCGCAACGTCACCGACCTCGAGGTCGTGGCCATCAACGACCTGACGGACGCAAAGACCCTCGCCCACCTCTACAACTACGACACCGTCCACGGCCGCGCGAACCCGCGCGCCGAGGCCGGCGAGGGCGTGCTCACGATCGCCGGCAAGGCGATCAAGATCGTCGCCGAGAAGGACCCGGCGAAGCTACCGTGGAAGGAGCTCGGCGCGGACGTCATTCTCGAGTGCACTGGCCTCTTCACCGACAAGGAGAAGGCGCAGCACCACATCGACGCCGGCGCGAAGAAGGTCATCATCTCCGCCCCCGCGAAGAACCACGACATCACCATCGTCCTCGGCGTCAACACCGAGCAGTACGACGGCAGCAAGCACTCGATCATCTCCTGCGGCTCGTGCACGACCAACTGCCTCGCGCCCGTGGCGAAGGTCCTGCACGACTCGTTCGGCGTGAAGCGCGCCCTCATGACGACGGTGCACTCGTACACGAACGATCAGGCCGTCCTCGACATCCCGCACCGCAAGGGCGACCTCCGCCGCGCCCGCGCCGCCGCGATGAACATGATCCCGTCGTCGACCGGCGCCGCCAAGGCCCTCGCCGAGGTCATCCCCGCGCTCAAGGGCCGGTTCGACGGCCAGGCCATCCGCGTGCCGACCATGGACGTCAGCGTCGTCGATCTGACCTTCCAGACCGAGCGCCCGATGACGAAAGAGGCGGTCCACGCCGCGATGAAGGCCGCCTCCGAGGGCCCGATGAAGAACATCCTCGGCTACACGCTGGAGCCGCTCGTCTCGAGCGACTTCATCGGCGACCCCCGCTCCTCGATCTTCGACGCGACCGTCACCCAGATCATGGGCGACGACTTCGGCAAGGTCATGAGCTGGTACGACAACGAGTGGGGCTTCTCGAACCGCATGATCGAGCTCGCGCAGCTCGTCGCCGCGAAGCTGTGAGCCGATCATGAGCATGCTCGCCGGGATCACGTCGATCAAGGATCTGCCGATCGAGAACAAGCGCGTCTTCATCCGCGTCGACTTCAACGTGCCGCTCGAGGAGCAACCCGACGGCACGATGGTCATCTCGGACGACGCGCGCATCGTCGAGGCGCTGCCCACCATCAAGCACGCGATCGAGCGTGGAGCGCGGGTCATCCTCGCGAGCCACCTCGGCCGTCCGAAGAAGGGCCCCGATCCCAAGCTCTCCCTCGAGCCTGTCGGGGCTCGTCTCGCGGAGCTGCTCGGGGTCGAGGTGCACATCCCCGAGGACTGCATCGGCGACGCCGCGAAGAAGGTCGTCTTCGATCTTCGCGCCGGTCAGGTGTGCCTGCTCGAGAACCTTCGCTTCCACCCGGAGGAGGAGAAGGACGACGAGACGTTCGCGCTGAAGCTCGCCGAGCTCTGCGACGTCTACGTGGACGACGCCTTCGGCGCCGTCCATCGCGCGCACGCCTCGGTGCACGCTCTCCCGAAGATCATGCGCGAGCGCGGCTGCGGCTTCCTCCTCGAGAAGGAGATCGCCGCGCTCGGCAAGATCATCACGAACCCCGACAAGCCCTTCGTCGCCGTGCTCGGCGGCGCGAAGGTCTCCGACAAGATCGCCGTGCTCGACTCTCTCCTCGAGAAGGTCGACGCGCTCGTGATCGGCGGAGCGATGGCCAACACGTTCCTCGCCGCTCGCGGCGCGAACATGCAGGCCTCCAAGGTCGAAGAGGACAAGTTCGCGCTCGCGCGCACCATCCTCGAGAAGGCGCGCGAGAAGAAGGTCGACCTCGTCCTCCCGATCGACGTCGTGGTCGCGCAGAATCTCTCCGCGAGCGAGGGCACCGTGGTCGACGTGGGCGCGATCCCCGAGGGGCACATGGCCCTCGACATCGGCCCCAAGTCGATCGCGCTCTTCCAGCAGTGGTTCGACAAGGCGCGGTCGGTCTTCTGGAACGGACCGATGGGTCTGTTCGAGCGGCCGGCCTTCTCCAACGGGACGTTCTCGGTGGCCCGTGCGCTCGCGGCCTCGCATGCGTTCACCGTCATCGGCGGCGGCGACAGCGCCTCCGCGGTTAAGGAGGCGGGCGAGGGCGTGGCGAAGAAATTCAGCCACATCTCGACCGGTGGAGGCGCCTCGCTCGAGCTCATCGAGGGCAAGAAGCTCCCGGGCATCGAGATCCTCCGCCGCGCCGCTCCCTGATTGGGGACCTCCGGTCCCCCTCGTCGCTGCGCGACGAGCCGCCCCCAGGGAGAATCGGCGCTGCGCGCCGACCGGCGTGCGCAACGCACGCCGTTTCTCGATCAACCATCGCTCGAGACGTCACCAGCGGAAGGTCACGGCTCCTCGCATCGCAGGCGTGAAATCGGCGCCGCTGCGGCGCCGTTCGCCGCAGGCGAATCACGCCGGCCCGGTGGCGCCACGGGGAGGCTCACGAAGTGAGGGGCAGCGCCCCACATGATAAGGTAGGCTCCGGCCGCTCATGAATCCCTCCCGACGCCCCCTCATTGCCGGCAACTGGAAGATGTTCAACGGCGGTCGCACGGGCGTCGAGCTCGCCGAGGCCTGCGTCGCGTTCGCGCGCGACCTCCCCGGCGTAGACGTCGTGGTCGCGCCTCCGTACACGGCCCTCGCGGCCGTCGCGGACACGATCGACGGCTCGCCGGTCGCGCTCGCGGCCCAGAACATCTACCCGAAGGACAACGGGGCCTACACGGGCGAGATCAGCGGGCCGATGCTCGAGGAGTGCGGCTGCACCTGGGTGATCGTCGGCCACAGCGAGCGCCGCCAGTACTTCGCCGAGTCGGACGCGTTCGTCGCCGAGAAGGCCTCGGCCGCGCTCGCGCACGACCTCCTCCCCATCATCTGCGTCGGCGAGAGCCTCCAGCAGCGCGAGGCCGGCGAGACGCTGCGCGTCGTCAAGCAGCAGGTCGATGCGTTTCTCGACGTCATCGCCCAGACCCCCAAGGCCGTCGCCATCGCGTACGAGCCCATCTGGGCGATCGGCACCGGGAAGACGGCCGGCCCGACCGAAGCGGAAGAGGTCCACGCGGCCATCCGCTCGTGGCTCGAGAAGAAGAGCCCGGAGCTCGCGAATCGCACGCGAATCCTCTACGGCGGCTCGGTAAAGGCCGACAACGCGGCCGCGCTGCTCGGCTGCGCGAACGTCGATGGCGCCCTCGTCGGTGGGGCGAGCTTGGATGCCGGCTCGTTCGGTGCTATCGCGGAAGCAGCCCGCGCCGCCCGCGGCAAATAACGACCAATGCTCAGCACTTTCGTCAACATCGTCCACATCTTCGTCTGCCTCGTCCTCATGTTCGTCGTTCTCCTCCAGCAGGGGAAAGGCGGCGGAATGGGGTCGGCGTTCGGCGGAGCGTCGGCGCAGGTCTTCGGCGGTAGCGGAGCGGGAAACATCCTCACGCGCGCGACGGCCATCTGCGCCGGCATCTTCATGCTCACGAGCGTGACGCTCGCGTACATGTCCTCATCCGGTGACCGCGCCCTTCGCGCCAAGGTGGCCGAGGAGCAGAGCAAGGTCAAAGACCGCGGCACGAAGCGCGAGAAGTCGGACGCGACCCCCGCCACCTCGGGTTCTGGCGGTACGATGATGAACGCGCCCGCGCCGAGCGGCAGCGCGCCGGCCGCTCCCGCGCCCCCCGCGCCCCCCTCGCCCTGAGCGGGGCTTGGGCGGGCTCTGAACGAGCGGCGGAACGTCGTGCGCGTCCCGCGCGAGGTCGCCCTCCTGGCGGTGGTGCATGCGTCCGCGTGCGCCCTCGCCCTCGCGCTCGGCTTCGACCACGTCTCGGACGACGACTTTGCCCGCGTGACGATCGCGCAGAGCTTCGCGAACGCTCCGAGGCTCGACCCTAGCGGCACGAGCTGGCTCCCCTTCCCCTTCTGGGCGCTAGGCTCGGCGATGATGGCGGCGGGCCGCTCGCTCGCCGTCGCGCGCATCGCGAGCATCGCACTGGCGAGCCTCGCCGCAACGCTTCCCTACCTCGCGCTCCGTGGCCGCGGGGCCTCGCGTACGACCGGGCTCGTCGCCGTCGCGTTCGCGACGCTCTCGCCGTGGAGCCTGTGGCTCGGCGCCTCCACGGTCCCCGAGTCGTTCACCGCGAGCTTCACCGCGGCGGCCGCGATCGCGCTGGGGGCCGCTCCCCGGGCCGAGCACGACCGTGACGACCCGCTGCCCGCCACGATGCGGATCGGCTTCGCGCTCGCGCTCCTCGCAGCCTGTCTGTCGCGATACGAGCCGTGGCCCGTGGCCGCCGTGCTCGCGCTCGTGCTCGCGAAGCGCGCGCGGGTGTCGTCCGTGCCGCATGACCGAAGCCGAGACCTCATCTGCGCGGGAATCGTGGCGTTCGGTCCGCTCGCCTGGCTCGCCTGGAATGCCCATGCGCACGGTGACGCGCTTCATTTCTTCCAGCGTGTGGCGCGCTTCAAGCGGGCGCTCGGCGAAGGCACGCAGGACCCCGTCGCCGCGCTCCTCCTCTACCCTCGCCTCCTCCTGGCGCGCAGGCCCGACGTGCTCGTGGCGGCGGCGTGTGCCGTCATGACGGGTCGGCTCTTCGCGACCTCGGGGGCGGAGCTACGGCGAAGGTGGGCCGTCCCGCTCGCCTGCGCGGCGGCGCAGCTCGCGTTTCTGGCCTACGGGAACGTCCGTGACGGCGCGCCCGCTCATCATCCGGAGCGAGCCCTGCTGGGCATCGTCTTCCTGACGGCAGCGTTCGCCGCGGACGTGCTCGGCGATGCGGCCTCGGTCGCGCACGGGAGGGCGCGCACGGTCGCGCTAGCCATGGCGGCGATCGTCGCCCTTTCGTGGGTCGTGAATGGCGCGGCCCTCGCGACCGACGTGCCCGGAGCCGGCCCCGCCGAGGTCCGAACGGCCCAGATCGCCGCGGGAAACGCCCTCCGCGAGCAGAAGGTCGAGCATGTCGTGCTCACGCCCTGCGCCTTCGAGCACTTCGCGCTCGTCGCAGCGTTCGGCGCTCCGGAGCGCGTCACGACGAATCCACGGACGAACCTCGAGGTCACTGCGTCGTGCCCTGCCGTCGAGCGGCGGTGATATGGTCCGCCCGATGAGCCCCAAGGACGAGCCCCGAGCGTCGTCGATCCCGCCCGAGACCGTGCTCGTGCGTGCTCGCGAGGTCCGCGTTCGCCTGACGGACGAGGACGAGATCGGCATCGACGTCGGCGGCGAGCAGCTGCACGCGCCCCGACTCGCGCTGACGCTCCTCGACGCGTTCTCTTCGCCGCGGAGCGTGAGCGACGTTCTCGCGGCGGTGGCCGGCGGCGGCGCAGAGCGGGCGCTCGAGGCCGAGGCCTGCGTGAGCGACATGGCGCGCAACGGCGTCCTCGTGCTCCCCGAGGAGCGCGCTGCGCTCGGAACGCGCGGCTGGGTTCGGCCGTCGATCCACATGCTCATGCTCGACGACCGCGGGCGCACCAACGGCTTCTGCCATGCGCTCCGCACCATCGTGAAGCCCGACGACATCGTCGTCGACATCGGCACCGGCACGGGCGTGCTCGCCACGTGCGCCGCGCTCGCGGGCGCGCGCAAGGTGTACGCCGTCGAGTCGAGCGGCATCGCGGAGGTCGCGGCGCGCGTCTTCGCCGCGAACGGCGTCACCGATCGCGTCTCGCTGGTGCGCGAGCGCTCCACCAGCCTCACACTGCCCGAGCGCGCCTCCGTCCTCGTGACCGAGACGATCGGGAACGACCCGCTCGACGAGCAGATGCTCGAGATCGTCGCCGACGCGAAGAAGCGACTGCTCACGCCGGACGCCCGCATCATCCCGTCGGCCATCGAGATCTGGGGCATCGCGGTCGACATCCCGCGCACGGTGCTCGAGCGGCACGTGTTCACGAAGCGCAAGGTCGAGGGCTATCGCACGGCCTACGACATCGACTTCTCGCCGCTCGAGGAGCATAGGCTCTCGTGCTCCGAGCCCATCATGCTCGACAGCCGTGACGTCGCGACGTGGCCGCTCGCCGAGCCCGTGCTCCTCGCGTCGATCGACATGACGCAGCCGTTCGACACGTCGATCTCGACGCGTGCGGGCCTCCAGGTCTCCCGCGAGAGCAAGCACCTCGGCATCATGCTCGCGTTCCGCGCGACGCTGGCGCCGGGCATCGTACTCTCGACGTTGCCCGCCGACTTCGACCCGACGAGCCACTGGGCGCATGCGCTGTTCCCAGCGTTCGACTGCATGGAGGTCGCGGCCGGCGCGCACATCGTCATCGACTACAACTACGACCGCGGCACGACGACGGTACGCGTCAACGAGGGGTGATATCGTCGAGTCGTGGGGCCCCGAACGATCCTCGTCCGCGCGCGTGACCTCGAGGTGCGCCTCGGCGACAGCGACGACGTGCGGATCAGCCGCGGCGACGTCCACGTCCAGACCACGACCCACGCGCTGAACGTTCTCGCGGCATTCACTCACCCGCGTGCGCTTGGAGAGGTCCTCGACGGCGCCGTCGCCGGGAGCCAGGACTGGATCGAGCTCTCGTCGGCGGTCCATCAGCTCGCCAAAGCTGGGATCCTCATCGAACCCGGCACGCCCGACACGGTACCGCGTGGCTACGCGCAACCGCCGATCCACGTCGCAATGCTGGACGACCACGCGCGCACGCGCGGCTTCATCGATGCGCTTCGAGCTCTTGTTCGAGAGGATGACACCGTCCTCGACATCGGGACGGGCACCGGCGTGCTCGCCACGGTCGCCGCTCTCGCTGGAGCAGCCCGAGTCACCGCCGTCGAATCGAGCGCGATCGCGGACGTCGCGGAGCGGATCTTCGCGACCAACGGCGTCGGCGATCGCGTCACTCTCGTGCGCGGTCGCTCCACCAACGTCACGCTGCCCGAGCGCTGCAGCCTGCTCGTCACGGAGATGATCGGCAACGACCCGCTGGACGAGCGTCTGCTCGACATCGTCGACGACGCGAAGAAGCGCCTGCTCACGCCGGATGCGCGGCTCATCCCGTCGGCGATCGAAATTTTTGCTGTCCCCGTCGACCTTCCGCGACGCGTCTACGAGCGCCGCGCGTTCACGCCGGACCGACTCGCGGCATGGAAGCAGATGTACGGCGTCGACTTCTCGACGCTTGCGTCCGGGCACCGGGGCCACTCGGAAGGGTTCTCCATGCGAACGAGCGAGGTCGTGACGTGGCCGCGCGTTTCCCCGCCGCTGAGCCTCGCCGCGATCGACCTCACGCGCCCGTTCGACCTCAGCTTCGGCCGGCAGGTGACGTTCCAGCCGGAGCGCGACGTCGAGCGACTAGGCATCGTCCTCGCGTTTCGCGCGACCCTTGCCCCGGGCATCGTGCTCTCGACCCTGCCAGACGAGGTCGACCCGGACAACCACTGGCGCTACGCCCTTTGGCCGTCAGCCGGGCGCCCCGCCTTCGGACGCGGGACGACGGTGACCCTCGACTACGCCCACGAGCGCGGCATCACGAAGCTGTCGATCAGCTGAGCGTCAGCCGCGTCCCTGGGATCGACGCAAGGTCGTCCGTGTGCGCGGCGACCGCGACCATTCTTCCGCGTGAGAGGAGGTCGCGAACGATGTCTCCAACGAGCGCGATGCCCGCGCGGTCGAGGTTGGCGTCCGGCTCGTCGAGCAGGTAGATCCTGGCATCGTGCAGCAACACGCGCGCGAGGGCGAGGCGCTGTCGCTGCCCGGCTGACAGCTCGCCGACGGGCATCTCGAGGAGGTCGCCCGCGCGCGCGGCGCCGGAGAGGCCCACGCGCTCGAGGGCGGACGTCATCGCCGGATCAGACGACTCGGCGCCATCGGCGCCCGCGTGCGCGAGGGCGCTGCGCACGGTCGCGCAGACTTCGCCGAGGTATGGGCGCTGCGGCAAGTAGGCGATGGTTCGACGAAGGAGCGATAGGTCCACCGTCGCGAGGTCGGCGCCGCCGATCGTGACCGACCCCTTCTGCGGTGACCGAAGCCCGAGCAAGACGCGCAGCAGCGTGCTCTTTCCCGCGCCGTTCGGCCCTTCGATGAAGAGCGCGCCCCCCTTGGGCCACTCGAAGGTCAGTTCGCGGAGCGTCGACGGCGCCCCCGCCTCGTACGCGAAGGTCACATCGCTGAGCGCGATCGTCGCCGGCAGCTCGGGGGGAGTCGCTCCCTTTCTCGTCACCTCGTCACGTCGCGGCGCCGCGAGGACATCGAGGACTGGACCTACTGTCGCCGAGAGCCGGACGATCTCGTTCGCTCGTAGCACGACCCCGATGATGATCGGGAGGCAGGCCATCAGGACGAGCGCCTGCTTGAGGACGGTAGCCGTCACCGCCTCGCGGTACGACACGTCGAGGACGGCGGCTGTGACGACCGCCAGAATCCCGGCGGCGAGCGGAGCGCGACCGAGCATCGAGGCGGTCCACGCCCCGCGCTTCGCGGTCGTCCGGTAGCGCTCGATCGCTCGGTTGACACCGGCGATCGCGTCGTCGTCCCCTCCACGAGCGACGATCTCGAGGCGTCCTTCGACCGCGAACGAGAGCTCGTCGAGGACCTCCTGCGACGCAGCCCAGATGCCCTCTTGCACCCTCCCGCTCAGGCGACCGAGGGCGAAGAGCGCTGCCATGACGACGACGAGCGCGATGAAGCTGACGACGAGGACGCGCGCCGGCAGGGTCGCAGCCACAATCGGGGCCACTGCCGCCGCCGCGATCAGACTGGCGAGGAGCTCCGGCGCCGTCTCCGTAACGAGCGCACGCGCGTTGTGCACGGGCTCGAACTGCGCGCGAAGCGGCTGCGGAGTGGGCTCGGTGAGGACATCGCACTCGATGAGCGCGCGCGTCATGGCTCGCTGGAGGTCGCACAGGACATCCACGCGCGCGCCGCTGGACAACAGCCGCGCCACGACGTGCATGCCGAGGGCGAGAGCGCCCACGACTGTCGTGCTCTTGATGTCGCCGTCGACGACGCGCTCCGCCAGGACGACTGCGAGCACCTTGCCGGCGACCGACACTGCGGTCGTCGCACCGACGACCGTGCGCACGCGCGCGCTCGTCGTCGCGTAGAGCGCGGTCAAGGAGACGAGCGGAGCTCGCTTTTTCCCCTGCGATGACGCGGGGTCCCTGCGGTGCGGCGGCACGGCAGAGGTCTTACCACCCCACTTCGCAGATCTGCTAGGTCTTCGCAATGTACACCGTGGTGTCCTACGGGCGCATGGCGGGCGACGGAGTTCGCATGGATGCCTACGCGCGCGCGATCGCGCGCGTCGTCAAGCCGGGGCATGTCGTCGTCGACCTGGGCTGCGGCACCGGCATCTTCTCGCTCCTGGCGCTCCGTGCTGGTGCGCGCCGCGTCCACGCCATCGACGTCAATCCGGCGGTGTGGCTCGCTCGCGATCTCGCGGCCGAGAACGGCTTCGCGGGCAAGCTCGAGGTTCACGAGAAGAGCTCGTTCGACGTCGAACTGCCCGAGCCGGCGGACGTCATCATCGCGGACATGCGCGGAAGCTCCCCGTTCTTCGATCAGAACATCGCGGCGCTCGAGGATGCGCGGCGGCGCTGGCTCGCGCCCGGCGGCGTCCTCTTGCCCGCTCGCGACCGGCTCTTCGTTGCGCTCATCGAGGCGGTTCGCCTGCGGCAACACCTCGAGAACGGATGGTTGAACCTCGAGGCGCAGGGGTTCAAGGCCTCCGCGGCGCGCACGGCAACGCTCAACAACGTCTACACGGACGAGGAGGCGCTCGTCCTCGGCAACCAGGTCCTCTCGGAAGCGAAGCCGTGGGCCGAGGTGCGTTACGGGGACGCCTTCTCGCGGGCCGTCACGGCGACGGTCGATCTCGCGGTGACCCGCGGCGGAACCGCGGACGCCCTCGCGGTCTGGTTCGAGGCGACCGTGCACGACGGGCTCTCGTACGACAACGCCCCCGGCAAGCAGCTCGTCTACAAGCGCACGATCCTGCCGCTCCTCGAACCGACCCGCGTGGACGTCGGCGAGTCTGCGCACGTGGTCCTCCGGACGGATGTCTCGGGCGCGCAGTGGGCGTGGGATACCGCGATCGGCGAGCGCACGCGCTTTCGTCAGGCCTCGTTCCTCGGCGTCCCGACGTCACCAGGCGCGCTCCTGCGCGAATCGGTCAACGCCGCGCCGGCGCGTTCACCGAGCGGCGACCGCGCGAGCCAGATCCTCGCTCTGATGGACGGGTCGCGCACGCTCCAAGAGATCGCCGGCTCTCTCTCTGTCTCGGAGCCGCACGTACGCCAGGAGGCCATCCTCGACGAGGTGAAGAGCTGCGCGCGTCGCTACGCGCGCTGAGCAACCGCAGCCAGCGCTTCGAGGGCGAGAGCTCGCTCGGCAGAGGTCGGCGCGCGCCCGCGGCGCCGAACCAGGCGCTCCGCGAGCCCTGCGCCGACGAGCACCTTCATCACGAGAGACTTGGCGCGCGCGCTCGCGATGAGACGCGCTGTCTCCAAGCCTCCGACCATCGCCGGCCCGTACTTCGCGAAGATGCGCTCGTTCTGGCGCTGGCTATCGACATAGCCGCTCAGGAAGCTGTGCTTCGCGACGTCGACGCGCACGACGTAGAGGCACTCCGGCACGACGGCGAAGTGGGCGGTCGACGCGGTTCGACACCAGAGGTCGCGGTCCTCGGCGCGGGTGAGCGCCTCATCGTAAGGGTTCGCGACGAACCACGACCTCTTCCCCATCACCGTCGCGTGCGGAAGCGTGCCGTGAACGAGAGCCCCTCTCGCGGTCGGTGGAAACGGGCCCGCCTCGCAGACGGCGAACACGCCTCCTCGCCCGTCGACGAGCGCAACCCATGTCCCCACGACGTCGCACGAGGGCTCGGCCTCGAAGACCGCGAGCTGGCGGGCGAGCCGTGTAGGGTGCATGACGTCGTCGGCATCGACGCGCGCCACGTACGTGCCCCGCGCGCGCCGGACGATCTCGTTGAGCCGGCCGGGCAGGTGACGCCGCGCGCCGTCGGAGAGGACGACGATGCGAGGGTCGTCGAAGGAGCACGCAACCGCCAGCGAGTCGTCTCGAGAGCCATCGTCGACGAGCAAGAGCTCGAAGTCCGTGAACGTCTGCGCCAGCACCGAGCGGATCGCGTCGGCCAGGTGTCGTCGCTCGTCGAAGAACGGCAGCCCGACCGTCACGAGCGGCATCAGTCGAGGCCCAGCCATCGACGCGCATGACCGAAGGACGACGCACGCGCATAGCGGAGCGAGGCCGACATCGAGTCGGCGAGCAGCGTCGTGTACGCGAACCTTGTGGCCGCGCTCCATGCGCGCGTGGGAGGCTCGGCGACGACGGCGTGAACCAGCGCGCGGCGACTCCGCGGCAGCGTTCCGAGAGGGCGAACGGTCGCGGCGGGCACCCCGAGGACGTCGACGAGTAGCTCGCCGGCGAGCGCGAGCGCGCGCCCGACCCCCCACGAACGCGCGCGTACCGCGGCCGCCGCTCGCGCATCCGGCGACAGTCGCTCGACGACGAGCCGTACGTCGTGGAGCCAGGCGAGGCGCCCGAAACGATGCGACGCCGCATGGACGGCGAGGTAGACGAGCTCGTCCTCGGCGCTCGGTACGCGAATGGTTCGAAGCCCGCGCGCAGGGACGCTCCGCTCGGCGAGCATCTCCGTGCGAAGCGTGACGCCGAAGCCTCGATGGGCGTGGAAATGGAGCTCGAGATCGGGCGCCCGCGCGCGCACCAGGTGGAGGTGATGATGCTGCCGAAGCGACCACGCGATCTTCTCGGTGGAGTCGACGACGCGGTACTCGAGCGCTGCAAGCGCCTCGACGGTCCGCCCGATGTCGGCCTCGGCAACGAGGAGGTCGATGTCACTGGTGCCGCGTGACGAAGGGCGCTCGTAGTAGCGGGCGGCGAAGAGCGGCCCCTTCAGGGCAAGGGCGGGGACGGTGAGCGCGTCGTCGATTCGACGAAGCATCGCGAGATGAGCGTCGTGGTCCATCTCGCGAGCGAGCGCGCGCGCTTCGAGCTTCTTCGCGAGCTCGCTCTCGACGGGCGCTCCGCTTCTCTTCCACGCGTCCCAGATGACGCCCGCGACGCCGTGGAGCTCGGCCCTGGCGAACATCTCGCGCGGCTGCGCTCCGGCCCAAGCTCCCGCACCCGCCAGGGAACCAGGCAGGGCGCGGAGCGAATCTGCGACTGGCTGATCGACGATCGCCGGGAAGCGCACGACCCGATCAGGGAACCAGGTACGATCCGCAGCTCTGGTCGAAGATCTTGTCGGGCGTCACGCAGGTGCTCGTGGCGCCGCAGATCGTCTGCTCGCACCAGAGACTGTTCGCGCAGAAGTTTCCGGCGCCGGCGGCCGCGGTGCACTTCCAGTCGCCCGCGTCGAGGTACGCTCCGCCGTCGAAGTCGTAAAAGTTGCAGTAGGCCGGCGGCGCGCCGCCGCCGCGGTACGAGCACGCCTTGTCCGCGATGAACGGATCGTCGGTGAAGTCGCCGCACGGACCGCCGAGAGCGCGGATCGCGGTGCAGACACCGGCTCCACCGTCGTCGTCCGAGCCCTTGCAGAAGAAGCCCTTCTGGCACTCCGCGTTGAGGTGGCACACGGAGCTTGCGCCGAGCTTGCCGGTGTAGACGGCGAAGCAGGCGTCGCGGATCTGCTTGAACTCGGGGCCTGGCAGGTTGCAGCTGGCGGCCTTGACCTTGTTGACGCAGTTGTCGGCGGCGAGCTGGTCGAGCGCGACGTTCCCGCCGTCGCGGAGCGCCGGGGAGATGTTCGACCCCTCGAACCCGAGCTTGCCGAACTTGTCGACGCACGCGTTCATGTCGAACGTTCCGCCGTCGGCGCCACCGTCACCAGGCGTCGTCGTGCCGTAGCAGCAGCGGGCGAGCGACTTGCAGAGCTCGATAGCCACGACCCCATCGAAGGTGTCGAGGACGAACCCGCCGTCGAACGCCGCGTCCGGAGCGGCATCGGGAAGGGGTGCTCCGTCGGGGAGGATCGGACCGTCAGCCTGGCCGTCGGGCCCGCCGCCGTCCGTGGTGGTGACGGACGTGTCGTCGCTGCACGCGACCAGAAAGCCGGCACCGGCGACGAGCGCGGCTCCACCGACAAGCATGATAAGTCGAAGTTGGTTTCTCATACGTTCTCCCCGTTCAGCCTCAGACTAGCATGACGACCGCGACGGTCAGTCAATTCAGGCGATCGTCACGAGGTCGTGGCTGCGTAGCTGTGTGACGAGGTCGACGATGTCGCGGAGCGCCTCCTCGCGTCTCACCTCGTACTCCGCGACGATCCGGTCGGCGACGGAACCGAGGGGGTCGCCAGCCTCGAGGCGACGCCACACCTCGGCGCCGATCGCATCGAGCCCGAAGTACTCGCCCTTTCCGAATTCGAGGAGGACAACCTCCTCGCCAAACACGCGGGCGTAGACGCTGGGAGAAATCGTCACCCGAGAGCGTTCATCGAGAGATTCGGTCATGGCTTTTCTCCGTGCAAAGCGGCGGCGACGCTCGCTGCGGTTTCCCGCAACCTATCGAAGCCGCGGGGTCGTTCGAGTCGGACGATCGGGGTTCGGCTCGCCAGGTCGGCGAGCGAGGCAAGGTCGCGGCGCGCGATCGCGGCCTCATCGACGACGAAGCGGGTGAGCTGCGACAGGAGGCCGGCGACCGCTTCGATGCCGACCACCGGCACGAGGCGGGGAGGCTCGTTGCCCTCCACGAAGGCGAGGTGGACGATCAGCGCGAGGCGCGCTCGCGGTACATCGACGCGGCGTGCGGCGAGCGGCGACTTCTCGCCGGAGAAGTCGCTCGGGCGACCGAGGGCGGCCGCCGCCGCGCGGTCGAGCCAGTGCCGCTCCTCGACGGCGACCACGTCGTAGGCGTCGCCGCGACGCTCGATGACCGCGGCGTCGTCGGCGAGCAGGCTTCCGTCAAGCTCGTCGCAGAGCGCCGCCGCGAGCGTCGACTTGCCGAGGCCAGAGCCTCCGACGAAGACGACCGCCCGCCCCCCGAGCGCGACGGCCGACGCGTGCAGCGGGATCGCACCGCCGAGATGCGCGAGGAGCAGGCGGACGGCGCCACGACGCAGCTTGTCGACCTCGACGGCATCGACGCCGGGGTGCGGGTCGAGCACGAGGCCGGTACCGTCGCGGTTCACCGAGAGGCTCAGGCGGCCGGACCACTCCGCGACCAGGCGCTCGCCGTCGCGTCCGACGCGTGCGGACACGACTCCTTCCTCGACGGCTTCAGCGAGCCATCGTGCGCTCATGGTTGTCTCCCGCGGAGGAAGGCCTCGGCGGCAAGCACCGGCCAGAGCGCGACCCAGGCCAGGCCGTCGTCCGGCGCCGACGCGAACCGCTCGAAGGCGGCGCCGAAGGGCTCCGGCTCGACGAGGCCGAGCGACGCGAGCGCGCGCGCCGACGCGAGCGGAAGCAGCGCTCGGAGGCCCCCCGCCGCCTCCGTGAAGCGCTGGAGCGCGGGCTCGAAACGAGCCTTGTCCGTGCGCTCGCGAAGCGAGTCCGGGAGCAGATCGCGCACAGCAGCGCGCAGGAGGCCACGCCATCTGTCGCCGAAGAGGAGATAGTCCTGGCGGAGGCTCGTCACCGCGGCGGCCAGGTCGAGATCCAGATACGGGTCCCAGCAGTCGACGCGCGACGCTTGCTCTTCCTGATGTCGGCCCCACGCGAGAAAGCGGCGGTGAGGATCGCCGCGGGTGGCCGCGAGGCGCTCGCGTCCCGTGCGAGGCGGTCGTTGCCTCGCGGCGATGCTCAACCTGCACGCCTCGTCGGCGAACGATCGCGCGACGGGTCCCGCCCACGACGGCGCAGCATTTCGATCGCCACGTCGCGCCCGCCATGCGCGAACCGGCGTCGGTAGAAAGCGGCCCAGCAACGGACGCGCGACCCAGGACCACGCGGGCGATCGTGGCCGCCCGAACCCGGTCAGCCGGCCCGCGGCGCGGACCGCGCGCAACGGATGCCCGCGCAGGGCGAGGTCGGCGAGCGCATGTGGACTGCCGCCAAAGAGCTCGTCGCCGCCGGCGCCGGAGAGCACGCGGTCGGCCCCGTGAGCCCGCGCTCGCGCGCAGAGTTCGACCTCCATCGGCATGCTCGCGAAGGGGATCGGGGCGGCGTCGGCGCCGGTCCCGAGGAGCGCCATCCGCGGCGCGGCCTCCTCGGGGCGAACACGGATCACCTCGCAACCGAGATGGCGCTCGAGGGCGGCGAGATGCGGGCGATCGTCGCCCGGGCCCCCGAAGTCGAGGCTGACCGCGAACGCCGATCCGCCGGTCCGCCTCGCCCACTCCGTGGCCAGACCGAGGAGCACAGCCGAATCGAGGCCGCCGCCCGTCGCCACGGCCACGCGACGGACACCGGCGAGTGCGACGTCGACGGCGTCGACGAGCGCCCGCCGGAGAAACGCAGGGGCGTCCGCAAGGCTCGGGGAGGCGAGGCGGCGGTGACGGCTCGCGGAGGGCGACGCGACATGCTCTACATCGATGCCCACGTACGGGGTCTCCGCGGCGCCGTTGGGCGGCCCGCCGAGAACCCAGGCGGCGAGCCTGCGTGGGTCGACGGCGGCGCCTCGGTCGACGAGCGACTCCAGGGACGACGACTCCTCGCGCTGACCAGCCACGTCGCCCGCACGGTCTGTACGGTGGAAGAGAAGCGACGCAGGCCCGCCCACTCTACATCGGCGCTCTTTGCCGGCCGCCCATGGAGTCACCGAACGGAAGGGCCGGAGAGCCGAGAGTGAGATCACGCACCGAGCCCAGCCGCTTGAGGCGGGGAGCCTCGTACTTCCGGCGAGGCTGCGAAGCGCTCTTCGCTTCCTGCGTCGGCTGCGAGTCCTGTGGGGTCTTCGGGTCCGGCGACATCGTGTCCTCTCTGCTCGGGTGAATGGGATGCGCCGAGGCACCCTCCCATTCACTGCCCGATGTAGTACCTGAATTCCTTGGGGAGTTCAATCGAGCGGGCGGCTAGAATAGGCCCGTGAGCCGGCCGGTCCAGGAGTTGCTCGCGCTGCTCGCCTCCCCCTCCCGCCTGCAGCAAATCGCCACGGATCTCCACATGGGCGGAGCTCAGGTGGCCGCGGCGCCACCAGAACCGAAAAGGAGCGACGAGGACGCACGGCAGCGGACCTGGCTCGCCCAGGACGGCTTCGGCGAGATCTGCAGCGTCGCGGGCGGGGCAGCCGCGGCAGCGCTGGTCCGGGGTATCGAGGCGCTCCGGGCGCAGGACCTGCCAGCCACCTTCGTGTACGCGTTCGACGAGCCTTGGGCGATCGGCGAACAGGTCCGTGCGCGGATCGCCAGGGTGACTGGCCACGACTACCGCCTCGTCGAGGATGTGTGGGCGTGGCTCATCCCGAGCGGTCAGGGCGGCTGGCCTCCGCATCGCGGGATCCATCATGAGCGCCTCGACCGCGAGGCGCCCGAGATCATCAATGTGTGGGTCGCACTCAGCGACGTGACGGCCGACCGCGGATGCATGCACGCGATTCCGCTCGACGAAGATCCGCACTACCCGGGCGCGCTCGACCGCATCGACGCTCCGCTCTCCTCCGTCCGCGCGCTGCCCGTCACCGCGGGCACGGCCCTCTTCTGGAACGCGAACGTGCTGCACTGGGGAGGCCGCTGCGCCGCCCGTGCCGACGGTCCGCGCGTGAGCTGCTCGTTCACGCTGTGCCGGACCGATGCGGCGGCTCGCTTTCCTGACCTCACCCTCCTCGGGCCTCTCGCCGAGCTCGATCTCGGCAAGCGGATGGACCTGCTGGCGAGGATGGTCCTCCTCTACGGGCACGATCAGGGCGATGTCAGCGACGTCGTTCGCGAGTGGGCGCGCATCACACACGGGCTCGCGAGCCGCTTTTCACGGCCCTAGAGCGCCTTCGTAAAGCAGCGTAAAGGGGGGCATCGCCCCCGCGGGGTCCCCGTCTATCTTCCCGAGACCAGCACACGGTCCCGACCCCCGAAGGAACAAGAGAGAACATCATGCGTAACGCGATCGTCGCCACCGTCCTCGCTCTCGCCACGCTCATCTCGGTCCCCGCGTTCGCCGCGCCCGATGGATCGCGCACGCAGGGAAACGTGCCGGGGAAGTCGCCGCGCGCCGAGGGCGACCAGGGCAAGAAGCACTTCCCGATGCCCGCCGCCGAGTTCAAGGCGAAGGTCGATGCGCGTCAGGCGAAGGCGCGCCAGCACATGGATGAGCGCGCCTCGAAGCTCCCCGCGAACGAGGCGAAGGAGCTCCGCGCGAAGTTCGACGCGACCGTCCAGAAGGTCAACGCCGAGGTCGCGAAGGCGGTCGCCGACGGCACCGTCACGAAGGAAGAGGCGAAGGCCGTCCGCGCTGCGAACCCCCACGCGCATCACGGCAAGCACGCACGCAACCACAAGAAGGGCGGCGGCAAGAAGTGACCTGACTCTCTCTGTCTGGTCTTCCTTGCTTGAAATGAGAGGAGGCGTCCGCGCGTGAGCACGGACGCCTTCTTTCGTTTCGTCCTCGTGCTCGGAGAGCGAGCGCTCAGCTCACTGCTTCTTGCCCGCGACCTTGTACGTCGACGTGGCCGCATAGCCGCGGACCATCACGTTGAGCTTGCCAGCCTCGGAGAAGGTGATCGTGCACTTCTCCGCGGAGCCGCTCTGGTAGGGGCGGCAGTCGTAGGTGCGCTCGGCAGCGGGCGCGTTCTTCTTCACGTAGAGGTCGGCGTCGCCGTCGCCGGAGAGCGTGATGGTGTACGTGCCCGCGGGCACGTCGTACGCGTACGCCTTCTCGGCTGCACGAGCGACGGTGCCGCTCTCCTCGAAGGGCGTGAACGCCGGCCCTGCGCCGCCGCCGCCGCCGCCGCCGGGCGTTCCGATCGCCATGCCGGGCTGGAAGACGTTGTCCTCTTCACCGGTGACGAGGACGATCTCGGAGCGATCGATGTTCTCGAAGATCTGGTCGTACGTCCTCGGCTGCGCGTAGGAGAGCAGGCCCTTCATCAGCGCGGTCGACGCCGAGGGCATCGAGCTGAAGAACGACGGCATCGCGTTGGTCACGAACTCCATGTACTTCGTGCCGGTCGGGTCATCGGGGTTCAGCGCCGCGCGCTTCTGCGCGAGCGAGCCGTCGACGTACGCGAACGTGTCGCAGCCGTTCATGAAGAACATCTGGTACTTCTTCGCGACCCACTTGCCCTTGTTGGCGAGCGCGCGGACGTTCTGCCCGAGGCCGGCGTGGCCGTTGTACGCGATGACGTCGGCGGTCGGCGTGAGGCTCTCGTAGCGAGCGTCGAAGCCCGGCGGCACCTGCGTGATCGCGTCGACGAGGAGCGCGGTGACCTTCACCACCTTGCCGTCGGCGAGGGTCGCCTCGAAGGAGACGTCGACCGTCGCTGGTCCCGGCGCGTCGGCGACGTTGGAGGGCGTGGTCGCGACGGTCGGCGTGAGCGCGTGGAGCTCGCGCTTCATCATCGAGACGAACGAGTTGAAGCCGTCGATGCCGGCGTCGCCGCTCGTGGCGTTCGCCTCGTACTTGCCGAAGATGGCGACGACCTCGAGGCGGTTGTCCTCCCAGACCTTGTGGTACTCGGGGAACTTCTTGGTCGTGTTCTGCGTCGACTTCACCGCGGTGGCGGTGACGCTCACGACCTCTTCGGCCTTGATGTCGCAACCGCTCTGACGCGGCCGGTAGTAGTACCACATGCTGCCGGTATCGACCTCGTGCGCGCCCCAGTCGACGCACGAGTGCTTGTGCTTCTCGGTGAACGCGGAGAGGCCTGCGGAGCTCGTGTCCTTCGGCAACGAGAGCTCGTAGGTCGAGGGCAAGCTCGTCTTGCTGCCCCACGCGACAGGGAGCTTCGCGTGGTACTTGATCGTGATCTTTCCGCCGGCCTCGGTGCGCTGGATGTTGGAGAGCACGAGGTTGTCCAGACGACCGACGCTCTTGTCCGCGTTCAGGTGTCCGATCGTGTAGAGGAGCTGGTCCTGGATCGTCTGCTTGTCGTTCCACGACTGATCCGTCGAGAGCTCGGCGTCGAAGTCGAAGTCGAGGAGGGTGGCCTGGTTCGAGCTGAACGCGCCCTCGTCGGTCGACGTCTCGGGTGCGCTCTCCGTGGCGCAGCCGGCGAGAGCGAGAGCGGTGAGGACGACGGGGGCGAGGAGCGCGGTTCGACGCATGGTGCCGCCGTCCAAGCAACGAGTGTTCCGATGTGCGCCGCTCTCCCACAAAAAGAACTGTCGTGGAGTTACGTATACATGCACGGCCGCCTCGCGCCGCGATCATCAACCCAGGAGAGCTTGTTGGGCGGTTCTGGATCACTTCGGATCCAGCAGGTGGCGGCGGTCGCGGGCTACGAGCCGACCTCGATGGGCACCTTCGGGACCTCGAGCTCGCCCTTCTCGAACACGCCGACGAGCGGGATGACGACGCGGAGGACGTACTTCCCTGCCCCGAGCGGGCCCGCCGCGACACGCGGATAGCCGCGGCCCTCCCACGTCTTCACCTTCTCGGGCGCCCAGCGTGTCTTCACCGCATCCCACGGGACCTTCACGCGCGCCGTCCCGCCCGGCGCCAGCGTGATGCGCGCGGCCTTCACGTCGCGCCCCGGCACCGCGGGCGTCTTCGGCGGCTTGCCCGGCGGCAGATCGACACGCTTGCCCTTCGCGTCGAGCGCCTCGACCTCGAACCGTGGGGTGGGATCGCCCGTGAAGTAGAGGGGCAGCGGCTCGTTCGACTTGTTCTTGAACACGAGCACGAGGTCGGCGCGACCGCCCGGCGTGATCGTCGGGGTGCCGCTCGTCACCTTCACCTCGAGCCGGTCACGCATTCCGCTCGGCACGTCGCCGCTGCGTGGCATCTTCGACTCGCACTGCTTGAGCGCGTCCTCGAGCGACTCGAAGTCGTCGCTCGTGCACGCCGCCTCCTTCGCTGCCGAGGGCGTTCCGCTGTTCGGAGTCGTCGTCGCGCCGCCGTCGGGCTCCTCGCTCGTGCGTACGAGGACCGGGACCGTCCCGATGGGCGCCATCTCGATCGGCCGACGCTGCTTCGGGGGATCGCAGCCGGCCGTCCCCATCCCGTGCGCGGCGGCCACAATCGCGGCCGCGCGTGCGAGAAAGCTCGCTCGCCGTCGCCGGGGGGTGGACGTCATCGCAGGCGATCCTTGGGCAACCCGTCCTTTTTCGTCCAGGTTTTTCGTCAGCCGAAGTAGAAGCGGGCCGAAACTGCGGGACGTAACCGCCCCGACCGGCATCGAACGAGCGAGAAAGAAGGACCTGCCCAAATGCGGAGCTTCAAGTTGCTTTTCGCGGCGCCCGATCAGGACCGCCGTGGGAATCGCGGGGGAAGTACGCGCAAACCGTTCGCGATCGCGCCCTTTGCGGCCATTGCCGCCGTGCTAGCCGTGAGCTCGCCTGCCTATGCCCAAGCGCCCGGCGCCCCTCCAGGGGCCGGACCTGGAACGGCGCCCAACGCCGCTCCGCCTCAGCCGACTCCGGCTGGCGTCGCGCCGACGACGACGCCTGACGTCGTGCGAACGCCGTCGTCCACCGAGGCGCCGAGCTCGGCGGTCCCCGGCGGGCTCACCGCCGAGAACGTCGCGCAGCGCGCCATGGTGACGAGCTACCAGGCGAAGGCGGCCGAGAAGAACCTCACCGCAGCCGGCGCCCGCGCCGAGCAGCAGTGGACGAACTATCTACCGCGCGTCGGTCTCACTGCGCGCTACACGCGCCTCAGCAGCTTCACGCCTCCGTCGATCACGGGCGGCGGAAGCCTCGTGGCGACGCCGCAGCCCGCAGGGACCCTCAACCCGACGCCGACCGTCGCGGCGGCCGGCTTCAGCTTCCCGCTCGTGCTCGACAACTACCTGACCCAGGCGACCATCGCGATCCCGATCAGCGACTACTTCCTCCGCATCGGCAAGTCCTACTCGGCGGCGACGCACTCCGAGGACGCCGCGAGGTTCGACGTCGTCGCGGCGCGCGCGAAGTCCTACGCCGACGGAAAGGTTGCATACTACACGTGGCTCCGCGCTCGTGGAGCCATCGGCGTCGCCGAGCAGTCGCTCGTCGTGGCAAGGGCCCACCAGAAGGACGCCGAGAACCAGTTCGCCGTCGGCAACGCCTCGAAGGCCGACGTGCTCCGCGCGCAGACGCAGGTCGCGGCGGCCGAGCTCGCCGTCGACCGCGCCAGGAGCGGCGCCGCGATCACCGAGCGCCAGATCCGGGTCGCGATGCACGGCAAGGACGACGACGTCCTCACGCCAGGCGAATCGCTGGACGGCAACCTGCCGCAGCAGCCCACCAACCTGAAGCAGCTCGTCGCGGAGGCGCAGGCCCAGCGACCCGAGATCAAGAGCATCGACAAGAACGCCGAGTCGGCCCGAAGGCTCGCCGAGGTCGCGCGCGCCGGGAAGTATCCCGTGGTCTCCGGCTTCGGGGACGTCACGTACGCGAACCCGAACCAGCGGCGCTTTCCCCAGACCGAAGAGTGGTTCGGCACCTGGTCGCTCGGCGCACAGGTCACGTGGTCCCCGAGCGACTTCATCTCCGCGGGCGCGGGCGGTGCCGACGCCGAGTCGCGCGCAGCCGCGCTCGACGCGCAGAAGCAGGCCGTCCGTGACGGCGTCGACCTCGAGGTCACGCAGGCCTACCAGGGCATCATCGAGGGGGACGCGGCGATCGAGTCGACGCAGCGCCAGCTCGAGAGCGCCGTCGAGGGCTACCGCGTCGCACGCGAGCTCTTCAACAACGGTCGCGGCACGGCGACGACGCTGATCGACGCCGAGATCGTCCTCGCCCAGACCCGCTTCGAGCACCTGAACGCCAGGGTCGATGCACGGATCGCCCGGGTCCGCCTGGAGCACGCCCTGGGGCGGGACGCGAAGGCGTCCGCTCCCTGATCGAGAGCTTCGCGCTTTCGCGCTTCGCTCCTGTCTGGTCTCATGGGGCCGATGGGGCTTTCCAAGGGTGACCGCGTCGCTGTCTTGACCTCCGGCGGCGACGCGCCGGGAATGAATGCGGCGATCCGTGCCGCGGCGCGGGTCGGCGCCGAGATCGGCCTCGACATGGTGGGCGTCGAGGACGGCTATGCCGGTCTCATCGAGGGCCGGGTCGCGCCGCTCGACATCCGCATCCTCGACGAGGCGGCCCGGCGTGGCGGGACTGCCCTCGGGACCGCGCGCAGCAAGGCGTTCGCGACCCCCGACGGGCAGAAGGCCGCCCGCGAGACCATCGCGAAGAACGAGCTCCGCGGCCTGCTCGTCATCGGCGGCAACGGCTCGCTCACCGGCGCGCGCACGCTGACGGACGTGCAGGTCGCTCCCCGCGACGGTGCGCCGACCACGCTCATCGTCGGCGGCGTGCCCGCGTCGATCGACAACGACCTCGCGCTCACGTCGATGTCCATCGGCGTCGACACCGCGATGAACACCATCGTGGAGGCCTGCGACCGCATCTTCGACACCGCCACCGCGCACAAGCGGACCTTCATCGTCGAGGTCATGGGACGCGACTGCGGGTACCTCGCGATGACGGCCGGTATCGCCGCCGGCGCCGACGCCGTGCTCGTCCGCGAAGCCGACAAGGATGAAGGGCAGATCGTCGACCAGGTCGTCCGCACGATGCTGCGTGCGTACGGTCCGCAGCCTGCTGGAGCTTCGACCAAGCGCCGCGTGCTCGTCATCAAGTCCGAGGGTGTGCAGGTCGAGAGCAACCGCCTGAAGGACCTCGTCGAGGCGAAGGTGAAGGTCCTCCTCCCCGACGTCGACACGCGCGTCACCGTGCTTGGTCACGTCGTGCGCGGTGGGACGCCCACCGCGTTCGATCGCCTCCTCGGCGCGCGGCTCGCGAACTCCGCGCTGCGCGCGATGGTCGCGGGCCAGTCCGACTTCATGGCGGGCTGGTGCGGCCCCGGCATCACCCGCGCCGCGTGCCCGTGGGATCCCTACGTCGTCCTGTCGCCGCTCGACGAGGTCCTCGCCGAGACGGCCAAGCTGATGCGCGGTGACTCGGACCTCGCGCGCTGGCGCAAGCGCGTCTTCGCCGAGGTCGAGGACATCCTCCAGCGCTGACAGGTGGGGCTTCGCCCCTCACTTCGTGAGCCTCCCCATTTCGCCACTGGTCCGGCGTGATTCGCCTTCGGCGAACAGCGCCGAAGACGGCGCCGATTTCACGCCTGCGATACGCGAGGCTGTGAGCTTCCCACTTTTGAGGTCTAGCGATCACGCAGATCGAAGAAACGGCGTGCGCTGCGCACGACGGTCGGCGCGCAGCGCCGAGTCTTCCTGCTGGGGCTTCGCCCCTCACTTCGTGAGCCTCCCCATTTCGCGACGGGCCCGGCGTGATTCGCCTTCGGCGAACAACGCCGAAGACGGCGCCGATTTCACGCCTGCGATACGCGAGGCTGTGAGCTTCCCACTTTTGAGGTCTAGCGATCACGCAGATCGAAGAAACGGCGTGCGTTGCGCACGACGGTCGGCGCGCAGCGCCGATTCTCCCTGCTGGGGCTTCGCCCCTCACTTCGTGAGCCTCCCCATTTCGCCACGGGCCCGGCGTGATTCGCCTTCGGCGAACGGCGCCGAAGACGGCGCCGATTTCACGCCTGCGATACGCGAGGCTGTGAGCTTCCCACTTTTCAGGTCTAGCGATCGCGCAGATCGAAGAAACGGCGTGCGTTGCGCACGACGGTCGGCGCGCAGCGCCGATTCTTCCGGGGGGAGGCTCGGAGCGAAGCGACGAGGGGGACCGGAGGTCCCCAACATGAAAACGTCACGGCAATGCCGTCGGGGACGTGCGGTACTTCGCCAGCGCCGCCTTGAACTGACCGCCGTCGGCCAGCGCGTCGGTCTGGTTCGGGGCACCGGTGCCGAAGACGGCGCCGATGCCGCCCGCCGCGGCGAACTCCTCCGGGTGCGAGAAGAGGTAGCTCACGCGGTTGTCGCGGTAGTGGCCTGAGCCGCCGGAGGAGCCGGCAGGGACGCCGAGCGGCATCTGCCACCAGAGCAGCGGCCTGCCGACCACGTCGCGGATCGTCTTCGCCCACGCGAGGTGATCGTGGAAGTTGGGGTGCACGACGTTCGACTCGTCCCAGTAGAACGCGCCGCTCCGCTTGCAGTTCGGGTCGGAAGCCGCCTCGAAGCAACCCGCATCGCGGTCGAGCGTCTCGAGGACGGTGATGTCCGCCTCGTCCGCGCCGATCGCCTTCAGGTAGCTGCCGATGCGCGCGGGATCGGAGGCGCCGTTCGTGTACGCCCCGAATGCCGAGGCCGAGAGGCCGATCACCACCTTCGGTGCGAGCTGCCGCGAGAGACGGATCACGCACCTCGCCATGCCCGACACGTCCGAGGGCAGGTCGGCGCACTCCGGCACGATCGAGCCGACCTGCATCGGTGTCCCCGAAGGGAGCTCGCTCCGCGCCTGCGTGTAGCCCCAGAGATCGGGCTCGATCTGAACGACGGCCGGCGAGTCGAACGCCCCGAGCTGCTCGAACATGAGCCGCACGCCGCGCCAGTACTGCGTCATGAACGCCGTCGTATCGAACGCGGCGAGGTTGTTCTCGCCCTGCGCGGCCGCTTGATAGAGCGTGAACATCGGGACGACACCGCGGCTCTTCGCGGCGTTCGCTTGCAGCGTCACGTAGCTGCCCGCGGGAGCATTCCACTCCGGCCAGCTGAGCCCCGAGAGGTACACGTAGTGGAGATCGACGTTGCTCCCGAGGCCGTACGCGTCGGCCTGACCGGGGTCGTTGCCCGCCGCGTCGTTGCCGAGGCCGATGAGGAAGCTGCCGCCGAGGCCGAGCTTGGCGACGACCTGGCGCTCGAGCGAAGGTCCGCCGCCGGGAGCAGCCGTGAGCCCTGCCGAGGTCGACGAGGCCGGTGCAAGGTCGGCCGCGGGCGCGTTCGACGGCAACGACACGTTGGCGTTCACGAGCGGCCGCGCGCTGAGCGCGCTGGATGAGATCGTGTTCGACATCGGGCGGACCCTAGTGGCGGCGACATGGAACGACCGAGCACGAGAGCGAAGTCTTGGGGGTGGTTTGCCTCGCCCTCGGCACCCTGGAGCACATTGCCACATCGGCTTCCATCGGGCTTTCTCGCGCGTCTTCGTCGTGTGCCGAGCGCGTGTGGCGCGCGAGCACGCTCGAGAGCGTTCGTGGACGACCGTCGCGTTGATTGGCATCCTCGTGCGCGTGAGCGGCGCGATCTGCGACCTCAACCGCGCTCGGCGCGATGCGCTAGCCTGAGAGAATGCGTCTGTCCGCGCTCGCGCTCGTCCTCGTCACTTCGATGTCGTCGGTCATGGCGATCGGAGCGTGCAGCTCGGACGGCGCGGGCGGAAACGGAGGCGGCACCACCAACCCCGCCGACGGCGCGACCGGCAACGAGACCGGCGGCCCGGGCGATCCGGACGGCAGCAGCTCGCTCGACGGGAGCACGACGGACGGCGCGACCGGCGACGGAGCGCCCGGCGTGGACGGTGCGACGGTCGACGCGGAGACGCCCGCGGTCCAGTACATCGGCCGCTTCGACGAGACGGACCTGGTCGGCTTCCGCATGGCGTGGCCGGGCTCGACCGTCGTCGCGCGGTTCGACGGCACCGGCGTGACCGTCCGCCTCTCGCAGACCGACGACGGCTACCAGATGGGCCCGAGCTGGTTCAACCTCGTCATCGACGACGTCGTGATGACGCCGTTCTCGGTCGCGGCCTTCTCCGAGGATCACGTCCTCGCCGCGGGGCTCGCCCCCGGCCCGCACAAGGTGGAGATCGAGAAGCGCACCGAGGCGAACCACGGCGTCGTGCGCTTCGAGGGCTTCACCTTCACCGGCGGCACGGGCCTCCTCCCGCCGCCGGCGCGTCGCCCGCATCGCCTCGAGCTCATCGCGGAGTCGACGATCGACGGCTTCGGCGTCGAGGGGAACAACACCACCACGTGCATCGGGACGGCGCCGCCTCAGTTCGACAACGTGCGCAAGAGCCTCGCGATGTACACGGGAGCAGGCGTCGCCGCGGAGGTCCACGTCACGGCCTATTCCGGCAAGGGCATCTCGAAGAACGGCACTGTCGGCGACACGCTAACGATGCCGGTCCTCTTCGACCGCACGCTGCCGGACCCGGGCAACGGCACCCCGTGGACGCACGCGAAGTGGGTTCCGGATGCGATCGTCATCTCGCTCGGCGGCGTCGACTACGGCGACGGCGTGGCGCTCGCGCCGGCCGACTTCCAGACCAAGTACGCCGCCTTCGTCGCCAAGCTCCGCACCGTCTACGGCAACGCGCCCTACATCTTCCTGACGGTGTGGTCGCAGATCAAGAACAACGGCGGGAACAACGAGCTCCGCACGCCGGTGACGGACGCGCTCAATGGCGTCGTCGCGACGCGCGCAGGCCTGGGCGACACGAAGGTCTCGCGCTTCTCGTTCCCCGAGGCCGACCCCGCCGTCGAGACGGGCTGCTACTCCCACGCGAACGACGCGCATCACCAGGCGATGGCGGCGCTGCTCGTCACCGAGCTCAAGGCGAAGATCCCGGGCTGGTGAGCCTCACTCGTCGATGACGCGGAGGCGCTTCTTGTCGCCGAGGCCCTTCCTGCTGCCTTCGACGTCGGGCGTCTTCACGAAGACGTCGCCCGGCTTCACAGGCGCGGGCGGGGGCGCGGGCTTCCACTCGGCGTAGTCGTCGGGGAGCGGCCCGGGGAGCGTGGGCTGAACCGTGCGCTCGAGCAGCTGGAAATCGTGGCGCACGACGAGCTCGAGCGGGAGCTTCTTCGCCGGGCCGCCGTTCTTGAACCACGCGCGAGCCGCCGTCACGTTGTTGATGAGGACCCAGTGCTGGGGGTCGGTCTTCGCGGCCTGCGTGAACAGATCCATCATCGCGTCGTAGTCGCCGCGCGCCTTCGCGATGCACGCGAGGTGGTTGTAGACGAGGCCGGGGCACGGATAACCGAGCTCGAGCGCGCGCTTCACGTGGCTCTCGGCGAGGTCGAGCTTGCCCTCCTGGTAGTAGGCCGCGCCGAGGTCCATGTGCGCCGCGTGGTAGTCGGGGAGCCGCGCGAGGATCGCCTCGTAGTCCTGCACGGTGTCGCGATAGCCGACGCGTAGGCCGTGATTGGCGAAGAACCAGTCGTTCAGGAAGCGCATCGTGTCTTCGTCGGCGTCGAACGGAGTCTTGAGCTCCTGGAAGGTGCCGGTGAAGAACTCCTCGCGATCGAGCCAGCCGGCCTTCTCGGCGGCGTGAAAATCCTTGGTGCCCGGGTAGATCGAGAGGCACGAGAACACGTACTCGTGCGGGCGAGCCTTCTCGAGGAAGCGCAGCGTCTCCTCGAACGTCTTCCGGGTCTCGCCTCGGTTGCCCAGCATCATGTAGTAGCGGACCTTGATGCCGTACTTGCGAGCGAGCTCGGTCGACTCGAGGATCTCCGAGGGAGTAATCTTCTTCTCGATCTTGTCGAGGATCATCTGCGAGCCGCTCTCCACGCCGAGCGAGAGCCGCTGACAGCCGGCGAGGCGCATCTCACGGAGGAGATCGTCCGAGAGGAGATCGACGCGCGTGTCGCAGCTCCAGAAGAAGCCCATGTTGCGCTCGCGCATCTTCTGACAAAGCTCGAGGACGCGCTTCTTCTGGGTCGTGAAGGTGTCGTCCTTGATCTGGATCATCTTCACGGGAAGCCGTGCCGAGACCTTCTCCATCGCATCGAGGACGTACTCGGTCGAGTTGGCGCGGAAGCCGCGCCCCCACGACGACTCGGCGCCACAGAACGTGCACGACCACGGGCAGCCGCGCGAGGTCATCAGGATGTGCGTGTCGAAGTACTCGTGCGGCGAGGCGAGGTCGTCGAGGTCCGCGACGTTCTTGCGCTCCGGCCCCTCCACCACCTTCTCGGGCGCGGCGGGGTCGCGATAGACGGTGCCCGCGATGCCGGTCGTGCTCTCGCCCTTGGCGAGCCGCGAGATGATCTCGAGGAAGGTCACGTCGCTCTCGCCGACGCACACGGTGTCGACGTGGTCGTAGTGGCGGAGGAGCTCGGGGCCGAGCGGCGTCGCGTGCGGGCCGCCGACGACGACGTGCGAGCGCGGGTGACGGCGCTTGATCGCCTCGGAGACGAGCCGCACGCCGCGACGATTCGCCGTCCAGCACGACATGCCCCAGACGTCGGCGTCGAGATTGGCGACGATCTCCTCCACCTTGGTCCAGGTGAAGCCGGAGAGGTTGAGGACCTTCACCTGATGCCCCGCCCGCAGCGCCTGTGCACCGAGCGCAAAGAGGCCGTAGGGCGTCTGGTAGAAGTCGGCGTCGAGGTCGCCTTGCTTGTACTCGGGCGGCGGGCCGTCCTCGCCGTAGCTGCCCTGCGCCTCGTCGGGCCCGGCGATCTTCCACGGCGGCGGGTAGACGAGAGCGACGCGCATGAGTCGAATGATGCCACACGCCGCGCCGAGAGGCGGCGCCGACTACCTGCGGTAGAGCCACACGTCGTCGACCGTGGCTCAGGCGCCGAGAGGCGCGAAGAGCACGTCGACGTCGGTCTCGGAGAGCGCGCTCGCGGCTGCGCCGTTGCCGAGGATGGCGTCCGCGACATGGCGCTTGCTCTGCTGCAGGCCGAGGATCCGCTCCTCGACGCTACCGGCCGCGAACAGGTGATAGGACATCACGGGCTTCTTCTGGCCGATCCGATACGCGCGGTCGGTGGCCTGCGCCTGGACGGCCGGGTTCCACCACGGGTCGTAGTGGATGACGACGTCGGCGCTCGTGAGCGTCAGCCCGGTGCCGCCGGCCTTGAGGCTGATCAGGAACACCTCGGCCTTGCCGCCCTCGAACTTGTCGACCGCCGCTGCACGGTCGACCGTCGCGCCCGTCAGCTCGGAGTAGATGATCTTCCGCTCCTTCAGGCCCGCCGCGAGCAGCGCGAGCATGCTCGTGAACTGCGAGAACACGAGGACGCGGTGGCCGCCCTCGAGCTGCTTCTCGAGGAGCTCGAAGAAGAGGTCGTACTTCGCGGAATCGCGGATGGTGCCGGCCGAGCCCATTCGCACGAGGCGCGGGTCGCAGCAGACCTGACGCAGCTTCGTGAGCGCGCCGAGGATCGGGATGGTCGACGCGGCCATTCCCTTCTTCCGGATGAGTCGGCGCACCTCGGCATGAGCCGCGACGCGGATGCTCTCGTAGAGCTCGCGCTGCGGACCACGGAGCTCGATCGGGCGCATGACCTCCGTCTTCGGAGGCAGCTCCTTCGCGACGTCACGCTTCAGGCGGCGGAGGATGTACGGGGAGACGAGCTCGCGGAGCGCGATGAGGCGCTCCTCGTTGCGGCCCTTCTCGATCGGCACGCGATAGAAGCGGCCGAAGTGCATCTCGTCGCCGAGGAGCCCGGGATTCACGAAGTCGAGCAGCGCCCAGAGCTCGCCGAGGTGGTTCTCGACGGGCGTGCCCGAGAGGCAGAGGCGGTGCTCCGCGTCGATCGAGCGCGCGGAGATGTGCGCCTTGCTCCGGAGGTTCTTGATCGTCTGCGCCTCGTCGAGGATCACCATGTGATAGGCGGCCTTCGCGACGAGCTCCTCGTCACGGCACAGGATCGGGTAGCTCGTGATGATGACGTCCGCGCCCGCGGCCTTGTCCCACGAGGCATGGCGGTCGCTGCCGTGGAAGACGTGCACGCGGAGGCTCGGCGCGAACTTGGCGATCTCGCGATCCCAGTTCGACACGAGGGAGGTCGGCGCGACGATGAGCGCCGGGCGATCGAGGCGGCCCTGCTCCTTCTCGGTGAGGAGGTGGGCGATCGTCTGGAGCGTCTTGCCGAGCCCCATGTCGTCGGCGAGGATTCCGCCGACGCCGCGCTCGCGCAGGTTCTGGAGCCAGGTGAGGCCCTCGACCTGGTACGGGCGAAGGGAGGCGTTCAGACCGGCCGGCGGCTCCGCCGGACCGCGTGCGGGCGCGAGGAGCTGCTCGGCCCATGCGCGGGCACGACCGTCGCCGCCCATCGTCAGCGAAGCGCCGTCCGCGATGAAGGCCTCCTCGAGCGCGAGGAGCGCGGGGGAGCGAACCTGGGGGAACTCGATCTTCCCCTTCTCGCCGCCCGCGCCCTCCCACAGCTCCGCGAGGACGCGGAGCAGCGCGCGCGCGCGCTCGGCGGGGACCGGGAGGTAGAGGCCGTCGCCCACGGGGAGCGCGAGACACTTCTTCGCGCTCTGGGCGAGCTCGGTGAACCCCTTGCCGTTCGAGCGCTCGATGAGCTCGATCAGCGCGGGGAGCAGGTTGACGCGGCGACCGTCGAGGTCGATGCCGAGTTCGAGGCCGAACCAGTCGGGTCGGTTCGTGGTCTCGCCGTCGCGCGCGACGCTCTCGACGTTCGCGTACCAGGCGGGCTCGCGCTCGACGACGCGGAACGGGTAGCCGGGGTCGATCTCGACGTCCCAGCCGAGGGCGCGGAGCTGCGGCACGACGTACGCGCTGAAGGCGCAAAAATCGTGAACGTTGCCCTCGCAACGGACGGCGTAGTCGGCGTGGACCGAGGTGGCCCAATCATCGAGGCAGTCGAGCGGCACGGCGCCGAAGCTCTCGAGGAACCTGCGAGCCCGGGCCTCGCCCTCGAGATCGCGGAGCTCGGTCTCGCTCTCGTCCTCGACGCCGTCGGGGTCGGAGGCGAGGTAGCGGATGCCCTGGTACTCGAAGGAGAGCTCGAGGAGCGGGACCCTCTCGGTCTCGAACACGGAGCCGAGGCCCTCGGTTCGATGGATGACCACGTCGTCGGCGAAGAGCCGGATGCAAGGGATGCACGCGTTGCTGGCGAGCGCCTGGAGGCTCGGAGGGGCGCTGCCGACCTGCGCCTGCGCTCGGTTCGGATCGACCGCGCGGTGCCGGACCACTGGCCTGGACTCACTTCGGGGCGCTGCCGGAACCCGCTCTGCACTCCATCCGCCACCCGCATGATACGGGGGCGAGACGTCCTCGGTCGATCGCACGATGCCCTTTAGATCACAACCGATCTGAGTTGTCGATCAAGTTGCGCGCGATCGTGCTCGCGAAGACCACGAAACACGGGTCGTTGGGTGACCGGTCGCGAACGCGAAGCGAGCGGTCGCGAGCGGACGGCGGCGCACGCAATGTGTGAGCCAGCTCACGCGTCACACTCTCATGCAGAGTGCACAGCCTCCGGGCACGTCCGGACCGAACCCCTACTTCGACGTGGCTGGCGCCGTGACGGAGCAGCACCTCCAACCGGCGGGGGCTCAGGCCGGAGCGACCCACCTCCCATGGTATGGCCCGCCTCCTTACCCGTACCGTCAGGCTCCGGCATGGGCCGTGCCCCAGCCGCGACGGGCGGCGCCGCGTCCCGCCCCGTTCAGGGTCGTCGAGCTCGCGGCCGCGGGAGCCATCGCCGTCGGGTGCGATCTCGCGCTCGTGAGCCATGACGGGCTCGCCTCGGGAGGCTTCGGCCTGGCCCTCCTCTTCATCGTGATGCCGGCGGCGCTCGCCGTCGCCGCGCGTGCTCGCCGCACCTCGCCTCGACTGGCGGTGGTGGTCGGCCTCCTCGCGGCGGTCGCGGCCCGATGCTTCTTCGACCCGACCCCGGGCACCGTGATGTGCGGCCTCGCGCTCCTCGTCGCCTTCGGGCTCACGCTCCGCGCGCGGCGCATGTTCGTCCCCGAGGCGATGGTCTCGGCGCTGTCGGCCGTCGCGAAGCTACCTTCGCGCCTGGGAGCGGCGGCCGCCGGCATGAAGCGGCTCACGGCGCGAACGCGCTTCGGGAAGGTGTCGCTCCTCCCGATCGTGATCCCGATCGCGCTCTGCATCGGCTTCGCCGGGGTGTTCGCGCTCGCGAACCCGGTCGTCGCTCACGGGCTCGGGGTCGCGTGGGGCTTGCTCGCGAGCGTCGTCGGCTTCCCTTCCCCGGCGCGTATCTTCGTCTGGGCCCTGTCGCTCGTCGGCGCTTGCGCCTTGCTCAGGCCCGCCGTCCGGCTCGCGCAGGGCACGGAGGCGGCGACCGAGGAGGGCGAGGCGACCGCGACGTCGCTGCTCGTCGCCCGGAACGCCCTCGGGGCGCTCAACGTCCTCTTCCTCCTCTACAACGCGCTCGACGCGGCCTACCTCTGGTCCGGCGCGCCGCCCGCGGGCATGAAGACGCAGCAGTACGCGCACCAGGGCGCCTTCTGGCTGACGATCGCCCTCGTCATGTGCACCGGCGTCATCGGCGTGATGTTCAGGGGCGCCCTCGCCCACGACACGCGCGCACGTGCCGCGCGGACGCTCGCCTACGTCTGGATGGCGCAGGGCCTCGTGCTGGCGCTCGGGACGTACCGGCGCATCGCGATCCACATCGCGCACAGCGGGCTCTCCGATCTGCGCATCGTGGGCATCCTCGGGACCACGCTCGTCGTGGCGGGCGTGGTCGCTGTGGCCCTGAAGCTCCGTGGTCGCCGCACGCTCACCTGGCTCGTGCGCCGGCAGCTCGATGCGTTCGCGCTCGGCGTCGTGCTCTATGCGGTCTTCCCCACCCACCTCGTGTCGGCACGCGTGAACGTGGCGCGCATCGAGGGCGGCGAGTACCCGCCGATGCTGCACATGTTCCGTCAGTCGACGCAGCCCGAGAGCGCGGCCGAGCTGCTGCCGCTGCTCCATCATCACGATCTCCGCGTTCGCCAGGGCGTCGCCGCCCTCCTCGAGCAGGAGCGCAAGAGCCTCGCGCAGGGCGTCTCGCAGCAGCGCTCCTGGCGCGAGCGCGACGTCGCCTCGCGACGCACGCTCGCCAGGCTCGACGGCGCAGCGCCGGAGATCGACGCGGTGCTCGGTCAGGTCGACCGCGCCGCCGCGCGGCAGGTCCTCCTCGAGCTGTCGCGCGTGGCCAACGAAGGGCGCTCGCTCGAGGAGCTCCTCGCGGTGCCGGACGCGGAGGCGTGGTCGCGGGAGGGCGGGACGAGGACGCGAGGGGACGTGTACTAGAGACGACCCGAGCTACAGAGCCTTCAGGAACGCCCACTCCGTCGGGAACGCCTGCGACCAGACGCCGTGGCCGTTGCCTGGGATGAGGCAGAACGTGACCGGCTTGCCGGCCGGGCAGCCCGCGTGCGTCTTGCACGGAGAGGGAGCGACGGTGGTGCGGGCGTCCGGGTCCTGGTTGCAGCCGTTCGCATGCGCCCAGAACTGCGCGTCGTAGTCGCCGCTCGACGGGTCGACCGTGCCGTCGTTTGCGCCGTGCGTGATGAGCGCCGGGTACGTCGGATTGCCCGCGCAGATGTTGTAGCCGTTCGCGTCCTTCGGCTCCGTGTACGGCTGGCCGCCCGCGTGCGACACGATCGCGTCGAAGATGCCCGCGCGCCGGCACGCGATGATGTTCACGAGGAAGCCGCCGCTCGACCAGCCGACCGCGAAGACGCGCGCGATCGAGTACTTCGCCTTCATCGCGTTGACGAGCGCCTCGACGTACTGCTGATCGGGGTTCGAATCAAACGGCGTCCCCTGGTCCCAGGTTTGCCCGTTGCCCGTCGGATACACGACGATCGCATCCGAGCCCGTCTCGTTGTCGAGCGGGTGGTAGCTCCGCATGCCCGCGCCGTCGCCGCCGTCGCCGTGGACGACGAGGATGAGCGGGTACTTCTTCGACGCCGCGTAGCTCTTCGGGACGGCGATCGTGTACGGGCCGCGGCTGGCCTCCGTGAAGCCGTCCACCGTTCCGGTCGAGAGGTCGACGAGCGACGGCTTCGCGCCGTCCGGAGTGACGATCGCGCCGTCCGAGTCGACGACGGCGCCGTCCTCGAGCTCCATGCCGCCCTCGGGGACGGCAGGGTTGGTGGTCACGCGCTGCACGACGGTGTCGGAGCAGGCAACCACGGCAAGGACACAAAGGGCGCTGGCCACCGCGGGCACACAGAAGAAGAAAGGGCGCATTCTCGAGCACAGTCTAGGCGACGGAGGCCCCTCGTGCACGTACCGCTCTCGGCTACGATGCCTCTCCCGTGATCCAGCCGAGCCCGCTCGCGTTCTATTTCGACTTCGTTTCGCCGTACGCCTTCATCGCATGGACGCAGGTCCACGCGATCGCCGAGCGCAACGGCACGACCGTCACGCCGATCCCCGTCCTCTTCGCGGGCCTCCTCGACGCGCACGGGACGAAGGGCCCTGCCGAGATCCCGGCGAAGCGGACGTACACGTTTCGCGATGCGTACCGGAAGGCGCACCGGCTGGGCTTGCCCGCGCTGCGGCCTCCCCCGTCGCATCCGTTCAACCCTCTGCTCGCGCTTCGCGTGGCGTCGCAGCCGCTCGACCCCGCGGCCAAGCGACGCCTGATCGACGCGCTCTACGAGAGCACGTGGGTCCTCGGCACGGGCGTCGAGACGCCGGAGGCCGTCGCGGAGGCGGCCTCGCGTGCCGGGCTCGACGGCGAGGCGCTCGTCCGCGCGGCGACGACGCCCGAGTCGAAGGAGCGCCTCCGCGCCGCGACCGCCGACGCGGTCACGCACGGCGTCTTCGGCGTGCCGACCGTGCTCGTCGACGACGAGATCTTCTGGGGCACCGACGGCCTCGAGCTCGTCGAGGGGTTCCTGCGCGGCGAGGACCCCGTCCCCAAGGACCTCTCGTGGGCCGAGCGTCCCGCCACGGCGATGCGCCGCGCCGTACGCCCGACCTGAGACCTGGCGCCACGCCGGCTCCTCGGTTACAGAATCCAGGGCATGGGGACGATGCGAAGAACCGCGACGCTCGCGCTCGTCCTCGTCCTTCTCGGCAGCGCTTGCGCGACGAAGCCGGCCGCGGCGCCGAGGGCCGTTGCGCCCTCCGTCGCTCCGTCGGCCGCACCTGCCGCCACGAACGAGGGTGAAGGCGAGAGCGACGAGCCCGAGGAGGACTCGACGACGAGCGAGAGCGACAGCCCGCGCGGTGAGGCCGAGGCGCCCGGCCCCTGCCCCGCCGACATGGTGCTCGTCGACGTCGCGTCACCTTCCCCCCGCCGCTTCTGCGTCGACAAGTACGAGGCCTCGCTCGTCGAGGTGCTCGCCGACGGGACGGAGAAGCCGTTCCCGCACTACCTCCCCGTCGACGGTCACGACGTGCGCGCCGTGAGCAAGCCGCGCGCCTTTCCTCAGGGCTACATCAGCGAGGTCCAGGCGCAGGACGCATGCGGTGCCTCGGGCAAGCGCCTCTGCAATCACGACGAGTGGAAGACGGCGTGCATGGGCCCCGCGCACACGACGTTCCCGTATGGCGACGCGCGGCGAACCGGCGCCTGCGCCGACAACGGCAAGAGCGCCGTCCTCGCGGTGTTCGGCGCGAAGGCGGTCGCCGCGAGCACGCCGATGGCTCCTGCGGCACCCGCGCCCGCGAGCGCCACGAGCTCGCAGCCTGCCAGGCACTCGCACTCGTCGAAGGGCCGCGCCGCACAGACCACGAAGTCACGCGCCACCGCCTCGAAGACGGCCACGAAGGGTCACCCGAAGGTGGCCGCCCCGAAGAAGGGCGCGCGCCGCACCGGCAAGAAGAGCGCTCGCCCCGCGTCGGTCGACCCGGGTGTCTGGGCGAGGCTCAACGATCCGGCGCTCGGCCAGGTCGACGGCGCGCTCTCGAGGACGGGCGAGCACGCCGAGTGCGTGAACGGCTTCGGCGCCTTCGACATGGTCGGCAACCTCCACGAGTGGGTGGCGACCGACCCTGTTGCAATTCACGGCACCTTCGCCGGCGGTTACTACCTCGACACCACGATCAACGGGGAAGGCTGTAACTACCGCACGGTCGCTCACGCGCACGAGTACCACGACTACTCCACGGGCTTTCGTTGCTGCTCCGGAGCCGCACCCTAGGTCGTGTGGGTCCCACGACACGAGCTCCCGAAGGTCGCTCAGCTCCTTGAATTCGGTCCGGGAGGCGGTATAGGACCGCCGCCATGAACCACCGCTCCACCGCTTCCTTCGCCCTTGCCGTCCTCACGATGGGCGCCCTCGCCGCCGTCGCCTGTACGCAGACGACCGTCGTCAACGAGGCCGCCGCCGCCGCCGACAGCGGCACGCCGGCCGAGGACGCGGGAACGAGCGAAGCGGGCAGCGAGCGGCCGACCACGCGCGTCGAGGGCAAGTCGTCCGATCTCTTCGGGAGCAAGGCCGCGAGCTACGCCGTCGTCGACGACGAGACGGGCGTCGTGGTGAAGGTCGGCTACACGGTGCCGGTGAAGGCCTTCTCGGACGCGCCCGCCGGTGCGCCGTTCCAGGACGACCTCGTGCTCGAGATGCCGAAGGTCGCACGCGACCAGACGTTCCTGAACCACGTACGCGTGAACTGGCTCACGTCGGGCCACGGGCCTTCGCCGTACAGCGCTCCGCACTTCGACATGCACTTCCAGCGCGGGACGATCGTCGAGGTCGACGCGATCGACTGCGCCGCGGACAAGCGCATGCCCCCGTCGACGGCGCTCCCCGACGGCTACGGCGCCCCCGAGCTCTGCGTGAACGCGATGGGCATGCACTCGTGGCCGCAGGCCGACAAGGGCAGCACGTGGAAGGGCTCGATCATCATGGGCTACTGGGCGACCAAGGTGAGCTTCATCGAGCCGATGATCACGAAGGCCACGCTGCTCGAGAAGAAGACGTTCGAGCTCCCGGTGAACAAGCCCGCCTCCACCGGCGGCGCGCACACGCTCTTCCCGCGCCGCCTCACGGCGAAGTACGACGAGGCGGGCGCGGCGTACTCGTTCGAGTTCGATCAGTTCGAAGAGATCGACTGAGCTCCAGCGTCACGAGCGCGCCCCGCGATCGCACACCGCCACGCGGCTTCGGCGCTAGAGTTCGCGGATGGCGTCACGCATCGAAGACTACGCGCTCCTCGGTGACTGCCAGAGCGCGGCGCTCGTCGCGCTGAACGGCTCGATCGACTGGCTCTGTCTGCCACGGTTCGAAGCAGCACGTCGATGGCCTGCCCGACTGGAGAGGGATACTTTCTGGCGTGCTCGTTCTGGCTCGTCGACGCTCTCGTGCTCATGGGTCGGACGGCGGACGCGACGTCGCTGTTCGAGCGCCTCGTCGGCCTGACAAACGACGTCGGTCTCTTGTCGGAGGAGTACGACGTGGCGAGTCGTCGTATGCTCGGGGACTTTCCTCAGGCCCTGTCGCACGTCGCGCTCGTGAACACGCCGCTCAACCTGTCACGGCTCGAGGGACCCGCGCACCACAGACGGAGTATGTAGACTAAAATGGCACTCTGGGAAGACTTCAAGAAGTTCGCATTCAAGGGCAACGTCGTCGATCTCGCGGTCGGCGTGATCATCGGCGGCGCGTTCGGCGGGATCATCAAGGCACTCGTCGACGACCTCATCATGCCGCTCGTGTCCCTCGCGCTTCCGAGCGGCGACTGGCGCGCCGCCGGCCTCGTGCTCAAGGCCGGCGCGACCCCGGACAAGGACGTCATCCTCAAGTACGGCGACTTCCTCGGCGTCGTCCTCAACTTCCTCATCGTCGGCTTCGCGCTGTTCCTCCTCGTGTCGCGCCTGCTGAAGGCCCTCAAGGTGATCAAGGACGCCCCCCCGCCCGACGTGAAGGAGTGCCCCTTCTGCCTCGAGTTGATCCCGGGCAAGGCGAAGAAGTGCAAGGCGTGCACGGCGGACCAGCCCGTGAAGGCGTGACCTTCCCATGACTTCGAAGAAGGAGATCTTCGAGATCGCCGGTCGCGAGGTCACGGTCACCAACCCGCAGAAGGTCTACTTCCCTTCTGCGGGTTACACGAAGCTCGATCTCGTTCGCTACTACATGGCCGTGGCCGACGGCGCGCTCCGCGGCATCGCGGGCCGGCCGATGGCGCTGAAGCGCTACGTCGACGGCATCGACGAGCCTCCGTTCTTCCAGAAGCGCGCGCCGGACTCGCGACCGAGCTGGATCGAGACCGTCACGCTCTCGTTCCCTTCGGGGCGCACCGCGGACGAGATCGTCGTGCGCGACGCCTCGCAGCTCGTGTGGATCGCGAACCTCGGGTGCATCGATCTGAATCCGCACCCCGTCCGCGCCGACGACCTCGACCACCCCGACGAGCTGCGCATCGACCTCGACCCGCAGCCCGGCATCGGCTGGAAGCAGATCGTCGACGTCGCCATGGTGACGCGTGAGGTGCTCGAGCACGTCGGCCTCGTGGGCTGGCCGAAGACGAGCGGCTCGCGCGGCATCCACGTCTACGCGCGTATCACGCGCGAGTGGGGCTTCGACGAGGTGAGGCGCGCGGCGCTCGCCGTCGCGCGCGAGGTGGAGCGTCGCGCGCCCGCCATCGCGACGAGCAAGTGGTGGAAGGAGGAACGCCACGGCGTCTTCCTCGACTACAACCAGAACGCGAAGGACCGCACCGTCGCGAGCGCATACTCGGTGCGACCCACGCCGGACGCGCGCGTCTCGATGCCCCTCTCGTGGGAGGAGCTCGCGACGTGCGACCCGGCCGACTTCACGCTGAAGACGGTGCCCGAGCGCTTCGCGGACCGCGGCGACGCGCACGCGGGGATCGACGAGAGCCCGGGCTCGCTCGCGACGCTGCTCGGGGTCTCGGCGAGGCACGAGAGCGAGGGCATGGGCGACGCGCCATGGCCTCCGCACTACGCGAAGACGGCCGGCGAGCCGCCGCGCGTCGCTCCTTCACGGGCCAGGGCCGCGAAGCCGCCGCCTCGCGCGAAGGCGCCGCTCGTCATCGTGGCCAAGGCGGCGCTCAAGAAGGACGCGCTCGAGGGGCTCGAGCGCTGGAAGGCGCGACACCCTGCGGCCGCCGCACATCTCGTCCCCGACGACGTCCTCGTCGACGCGATGCGAGGTCGATTCACGGCGTGGTACCGCGTGCGCGTGAACCTGAGGAACGTCCCGGAGGCCGAACGGCCGCCGATCGAGAAGCCGGACCCCGACTACGAGCCGACCTGGGGCCCGCAGTAGCCGTTCAGGGCGTGGTGAACACCTTCGCCTGGAGCGGCGTCGTCTCGAGCGTGAAGTGGAGTGTCGCGTTGGCGAGGTCGGCGTGGTGGAGGGTCGTCGACCGAGGCGCGCCGTTGCGGGTCACCTCGCGCGGGAACCGATGCTGCTTGCTGGCGGCGGGCGCATCGATGACGAGCGACCCTCCGGCGACGGCGAGCATCGCGCGCGGGAAGAGCGGACTGCCGAGCACGTACCGGTCGGTGCCCGCGATCGGATAGAAGCCGAGCGAGGCGAAGAGATAGAACGCGCTCATCGTCCCGCCGTCGTCGTTGCCCGGCAGCCCGTCGGGCCCGTCGCCGTAGTGCATGAGCGTCGTCCAGCGCGTCCAGCGCGCGGTGCGCTCGTGGTCGCCGACCGCCGAGAAGATCCACGAGGAGAACAGCACCGGCTCGTTCGAGGCCCAGTAGTACGGGTTCGGCAGGAACGCCGGCGTCGGTGAGCCGCACGCGGCACGCGTGAAGAGCTGCTCGGCGCGGGCCACGAGCATGTCCTTGCCCATGCGCGCGGCGAGGCCCTCGGCATCGTGGGGCACCATGAAGTTGTAGTGCCAGGGCGTGCCCTCGGAAAAATCGGTGCTCATCGAGATCGGGTTCGGCTCGTCCGAGCTGCCGTCCCGCCGATGGCCGGTGAAGAAGTGAGACCGCTCGTCGTAGACCTTCTGCCAGGTCTTGCCGCGCGCGTGGAACGCGTCGGCGTCCGCGCTCTCACCGAGCGCCGCTGCGAGCTCGCCGAGCGCGTGGTCTGCGCTCGCATACTCGAGCGTGATGCCGGCGCTCGCGCCGCCGGTCTCGGTCGGGACGTAGCCGAGCGAGAGGTAGTCCTCCATCGAGTCGCGGCCGCCCTTGCCCGGCTCCTTCGGCGCCGTCGCCTGGCGCCTGGCGATCGCGTAGGCGCCGGCGGCGTCCCAGTCGCGCACGCCCTTGACGTACGTGTCGGCGAGCACGATCGTCCCGCCGTCGCCGACCATGCCGCTCGATTCGCCGGTGCCGAGCGGCCAGCGAGGAACGAAGCCGCTGTCCTTCGCCATCGCAGTGAGGCTTGCCGCGAGCTCGCGTGCATCGCTCGGGTAGAGCAGCGTGAGCAGCGGGTGGAGCGTGCGATAGGTGTCCCAGAGCGAGAAATCGGTGAAGTACCGGTAGCCGTCGGCGTGGTGCACGGCGTTGTCGATGCCGCGGTACGTCCCGTCGACGTCCGAGCCGAGCGTCGGCATGAGCGACGTGTGATAGAGCGCCGTGTAGGCGATGCGGCGATCCCGATCGTTGCGCGCATCGAGGCGAAGCGCCGAAGGCGTGAGGCCCACGTGGACTCGGCGGCGGTGCGGACCGCGTCGAACGGAGCCCGCTCGGCCTCGAGATTGGCGCGCGCGTGCGCGAGATCGACGAACGAGAGGCCGACGGCCACCTCGACGACCGGGCTCGTGCCGTCGACGCGCAGGTATGCGCCCGCGTCCGTGCCCTTCGCGGCGAGCGCATCGCTCATGACGCCGGCCTGGTAGGTCCCCTGCCCCGCGAACGCGCGGTCGAAGCGCGCCACGAAGAACAGCCGCACGCCGCCGGAGCGCGACGAGTAGCTGCCGTTCACGTGCGACTCTCCGCGGACCTCGTGCGCGGCGGGGTCGATCGCGAGGGCGGCGTCCGCGATCGAGAGGCCGTCGGCGAGCAGGTGCCCGACGTCGACGAGCACGGTCTCGTCGGCGCCGCCGGGGAACGAGTACCGCATGGCGCCGACGTGCGGTGTGGCGGTGAGCTCGACGCGGACGTTCGTGTCCGCGAGCGTGACGGCGTAGTAGCCGGGCTTGGCGACCTCGGTGTCGTGGGAGAATCGGGAGCCGTGCGAGCGCGGGCGGGCCTGTCGTCGGCATATGCGTAGCCGGAGCAGTGCGAGAAGGCCTCCGACTTGCCGCCTTTGCTGGTGTCGGGGCCGGGCTTGGCCATACCGAAGGGCATCTGCGGACCGGGGTAGGTCGTCCCGACGGCGAACCCGAAGCCGCCGGTGCCGATGCGGGGGTCGACCCACTGCGTGAGGGGCTCGGCGGACGGGGTGGCGGGGTGGAGGGCGTCGTCGGCGACCGCATCGATGGGGTCGCAGTACACGTCATCGCCGTCGACGTGCACGACGGGGGCCTCGGGCGCCTCTCCCCCACTCGACGAACAAGCGCTCGCCGCGACGAGAAACCCCAGCCCCCAAAGCAAAAGACGACGCACGCCAGGTGCTTACCACGGGCACGACTCGCGCCCGGCCGGCCGCGCCACCTGAGACGCAGTCGTGATCTCGAGAAACAAGCGGAGGCGCAGAGGGCGCGGAGGGGTCCCGCCTCCATTCCTGATTGGACCCTCCCTGGATGCTCGGGAAGGAAGTTCCGCAGACGGAACTTCCCTGCGCGGTGTTCTTCCCCCTCTATCCCCTGCTGGAGCCTCCATCCGGACGGCACCAGCGTCGTCCCCAAGCGGTCCCGGATGGAGGGTTGATGGGACGGGAGACGCTGCAGCCCTGAGGAGAGGTAAATTTCGCGCAGGGAATTGCCGTCTGCGGCAATTCCCGAGCATCCCAGGAGGGCCCAGGTGGAGATCGAGGCGTGAGCCCTCCGCGATATCTCCGCGTCCTCAGCGACTCCGCCTGTTTTTCTCAGCTCCCGCGCTTCGCTTTCGAAGCGCGCGGCTTCGGCGGTTCGTCGGGGGAGCGCTCGCGCACCTCGCTGCCGAAGATGGCCTTCAGCTCGAACGGCGCGCTCACCTCGAGCTGGTCGTAGCGGCAGTCGGAGGGCGGCTTGTCGGGCCGCCATCGCTTGAAGTGCGTCGCATGACGGAACCGCGTGCCCTGCAGGTGGTCGTAGCCGACCTCGGCCACGAGCTCGAGCCGCAGCGGCTCCCACGAGAGATCCTTGCCCGCGTTCCACCGGCTGGCCGCGCCGGGCTTGCGCTGGTTGTCGTCCGTCCACTCTGCCCACTTCGACCACGGATGGTTCTCGCGCGCGTTCTCACGGAGCGGCTCGAAGAGCTTCGCGAGGTTCGCGCGCTCCTCGCGCTTGAACGACGCCGCCACGCCGACGTGGTGCAGGACGCCCTCCGCATCGTGGAGGCCGAGCAGCATCGAGCCGACGAGCTCGCCCTTCGCGTCCTTGTACCAGCGGAACCCCGCCACGACGCAGTCGGCGGTTCGCGCGTGCTTGATCTTCATCATCGCGCGCTTGCCCGGCAGGTACCCGAGCGACTTCGGCTTCGCCATGACGCCGTCGAGGCCTGCGCCCTCGAAGCGACGGAACCAGTCCTCCGCGACCGCGGGGTCGCTCGTGATCGGCGTGAGGTGTACGGGCGCCTTCGCGTTGCCGAGCGCCTCCTCGAGCCTCGCGCGCCGCTCGGCCTGCGGCACGTCGCGAAGGTCCTGGTCGCCGAGCGCGAGGAGGTCCCAGGCGACGAACGACGACGGCGACTCCTTCGCGAGCATCGCGACGCGCGACGCGGCCGGATGGATCCGCACGAGCAGCGCATCGAAGTCGAGCACGCCGCCCGTCGCGATGACGATCTCGCCGTCGAGCACGCACCGCTCGGGCAGCTCGGCGCGAAGCGCCTCGAGGAGCTCCGGGAAGTAGCGATTCAGCGGCTTCGTATCCCGGCTCTGGATGTAGATCTCGTCGCCGTCCTTGAAGACGAGCGCGCGGAAGCCGTCCCACTTCGGCTCGTAGATCCACAAATCACCCGTGGGGATGGAGCTGGCGAGCTTCGCCAGCATCGGCTCGATCGGCGGACGGAACGGAAGGGGCACGCCCGAGAGGTTATCGCCCTCAGCCGATCTCGGCGACGATCACCGTCACGTTGTCGGGCGCGCCGCCCTCCTTCGTGAGCGAGATGAGCGCGTTCGCAGCCTTGGCAAGGTCCCCGGGGGGCCTGGCGATCGCATTGATCGTCGCGTCGTCGACCACGTTGGTGAGACCGTCGGAGCAGAGGAGGAGGCGGTCGCCGACGGCGAGCGAGATCCGCCCGAGGACGACCCGGACCATCTGCTGGCCCATCACCTGGAGGATGATGTTCTTCCTCGGTGAGGCCTCGGCCTCGGCCGGGGTCATCACGCCCGCGTCGACGAGCATCTGTACATAGCTCTGATCGTGCGTGACCTGACCGATGACGCCGCCGCGCATCAGGTAGGCGCGGGAGTCGCCGATCTGCGCAACGTAGGCGGTCATCCCGGTGAGGAGGACGGCGGTGAGCGTCGCGCCCATCCCGCGCCGGTCGGCACGCTTGCCTGCCTCGTGGACCTTCTCGCTGGCGATCTCGATCACCCGCCGGAGCGTCTCGCCGTCCGCGGCCTTCTCCTTCACGGCGCGCAGCATCCCACCGAGGACGCCTTCGACCGAGAGCGCGCTCGCGACCTCGCCGGCCTTCGCGCCGCCCATGCCGTCCGAGACGACGAGGAGCACTCCGCCCTTGGCGGTCGGCCATTCGGCGGGCGTGCCGCCCTGCCATCGCTGAGCCTTCGAGAGCTCGGCCATGGTGAACGAGTCCTCGTTGGCCTCCCGCACCAGGCCTCGGTCGGTCTGACCGAAGGCACGCACTACCGTGCCGCTCATGGACGAGTCCACACGATGACGGGCAGCGAGCAGCCGGAGAGCTTCAGTCCCTTCTGCATGAAAGAAGAGGTGTACCTCAAGCTCCAGCAGCTTCGATACAAGATCGCGCCGGGCGACGCGCGGAAAGCACCGAACGGGAAGCACCGGCCGCATCGAGTGAGCGCCCGCTTGACCGCGCGCTCGATGCGGCGGGTAGAGCGCACGCGCCGGTCTGGTCGAAGCCGCCGCCCCTCACCGCGGCCGCGCGTGGCCTCCCGACGCTCGGCGCGTGCGTGTCGAGGATGCCTTCGAAGCGGAAGCCCGCCGGGTCGGGCGCCGCGCGCCGAGGCCGCGCGCGACGGCATGCGACGACGTCCTTGCCGGCTTCGCCTCGAGCGACGTCGCCCGCGTCAGCGCGTCTGCAACGTACGACGGAGTCAACGCCGTCGACCAGTAGATGAGGTCGGTCAGACTGGGCTGGTGGGTCTCGACCTTGGTCTCGAACGTGTGACCGTCCTCGTCGAGGAACTCGATCGCGCCGTCCCAGGCGCCATCTTCCGCGAGGGCGCCGAGAACACGTGCAGAATGCATACGACCACGAGCGTCGACCAGGACCGGCAGCTCGTGCACGACGTGCGCGGTCATGACGCCGCCCCGCGCTCGCTCGGACTCTTCAGCTCGCCTCGGTTCATGGCCGCGTCCTCCTCGCCCTACTTCAGCAACGCGCGTTCCGACGCCAGGGCGGCGACTTCCTGTCGGCTTCTTGTCGAGTTCCGTCGCCTTCCGGTCGGTCGCGCCGGGGACGGGACGCGCCTAATCGCCACGCGAGGCGTCAGGGAAGGTCGACGATGCGGATCGGGAGCTCGGCGCTGAGCTTCCGACGCAGCAGCGGCATCGAGACGTTGTAGACGGGAGTGCCCACCCGCGTGCGTCCCTCGAGCGCGCCTCGGTGCGCGTGGCCGTGGAACGCGACCGTCACCGGGTAGCGCTCGAGCGGCTCCTCCAGCCGGCTGCAGCCGAGGAACGGGTAGATCTCGAGCGGCTCTCCCTCCACCGTCTCGCGAATGGGCGCGTAGTGCAGGAGAGCGACCCTTCGATCCACGCGCAGACGCGCGAGCGCAGACTCGAGCTTGAGTGCCTCGTCGAGCGCCTCCTTCACGAAGCGCTTGACCGCCGGCTCGCCCCAGGGGCCCAGCGTTCCGCGCCCGAAGCCGCCGGCGAAGCCCTTGATCCCGGCGAAGCCCACGTCGTCGAGGACGTGGCTGTCCCCGTCGAGGACGCGCACGCCGGCGTCGACGAGGATCTGCGTGACCTTCTCGGGGTGCCCCGACTCGTAGTCGTGGTTGCCGAGCACCGCGAGCATCGGAATCTTCACGACGGCGAGCTCCTTCGCAAGGACGACCGCCTCCTCGGCGAGGCCGTAGTCCGTGAGGTCTCCGCAGAGGAGGAGCACGTCGGCACGGCCCTCGAGCTGTGCGAAGTACGGACGAAGCGTCGAGGCCGACGCCTTCGTGACGTGGAGATCGCCGACGGCGGCGATGCGCATGCGCCGTCGACCAGTCGCGCTCTCTTTCTTCTCGGGCCGCGTCATGTCCGCGCCTGCGAGGTCGCAATGTTCGTACCTCGGCCATGACCCTGATGCTGCGGCGCAGCAACTGTCCGTGGAACAGCGCTTGAAGAGGATCGCAGTGATGCCTTCGTTCCTCCCCCCGACGAAGAGTGCTCGGCGTGGTCGTTCTCCCCTGAGCACCAGGAGGATGATCTCCGCGCCAGCGCGACTGTTCTACGCCGACACGCTGCGGACCTTGACCGAGGCGGAGATACCTTTCGTCGTAGGTGGGGCGTTTGCGCTGAAGCACTACGCTGGCATCGCTCGCGGCACGAAGGACCTCGACGTGTTTCTCTGTCACCGCGACCTTCCGCGCGCGCTCGAGACGCTGCGCGACAAGGGCTACACGGCCGAGGAGACGTTCCCGCACTGGCTCGCCAAGGCCTGGTGCGGCGACCACTTCGTCGACCTCATCCACGCTTCGGCCAACGGGCTGTGCCAGGTGGACGAGCAGTGGTTCTCCTCGGCCGTCACCGTGACCATCTTCGACGAGCCCGCGCTGCTCTGCCCGGCCGAGGAGATGATCTGGAGCAAGTGCTTCGTCATGGAGCGTGAGCGCTTCGACGGCGCGGACATCTATCACCTCGTCGCCGCGAAGGGAGAGAGCCTCGACTGGGGGCGGCTGATCGCGCGCTTCGGCGAGCACTGGCGCGTGCTCCTCGGCCATCTCGTGTTCTTCACATTCGTCTACCCGCGGGAGAGAGGGCGAGTGCCCGCGTGGGTCTTCGACGAGCTGCTCGAACGCCTCGGAAACGGGCGCGCCCGCGAGGAGCTCCCCGTCTGCAACGGGACCCTGCTCTCCCGGGAGCAGTACATCGTCGACGTCACCGAGCGTGGCTACGCCGACGCGCGCCTCCCGCCCTTCGGCAACGTCCCGAGGGCGGAGATCGTGCGGTGGACCGACGCCATCGGCAAGATCAAGTGAGCGTCACATCACGGTGAACGGGTCTGCGTCGGCGACGCTCGATTCGACGACCACGTCGGGAAGCCTCGACGCGAGCCGGCGCGCGTACGCTCGCACCGCCGCGCGCTCGCTGTTCGAGTGGAGCGTGGCCACGATGGTCACTCCGCGACGCGCGGCCGAGAGCGCCTCGTTGTGACGAACCTCTCCGGTGACGAAGACGTGGGCGCCGGCGGCGATCGCGTCCTCCAGGAGCTCGCCCCCGGCCCCAGCCGCCACCGCTATGCGCGTCGCCTCGACATCGAGCGGCCCGGACGCGAGCACGTGCGAGAGCCCGAGGCTCGCCTTCACGCGCGCCACGAGCTCGCGCCGCGAGACGGAGGCGACGGCGCCGATGCGCCCGAGGCCGACCTGCGCGGGCTCGCTCGCGGCAGACTTGCCCGCGAAGGGCCGGACCGCCGCGCGGTCGGTCGCGCTCACGCCGCACTGGTCCGCGAGAAAGTCGTTCGTGCCCTCGCGCGCGACGTCGAGCGCGGTGTGCGGGCTGTAGAGCGCGAGGCTGCGACGGATCGCGTCCGCCCAGAGAGCGTCGTGGGGCACGCGCTTCACCGCCGCGAAGATCGGCGGGTGATAAGCGACGATCAACGTGGCCCCGGCGACGAGCGCCTCGGTCGCAACCTCGGGCGTGTAGTCGACCGTCACGAGGACCTTCGCGACGTCGGCGCGCGGGTCGCCGACGAGGAGGCCGACGTTGTCCCAGCCCTCCGCGTAGCGGAGCGGTGCGAGGTCCTCGAGGACGGTGAGGATTTCGGCGAGCTTCATAGCTTGAAGAAATTCTTGATCTGGCTGATGAGGCGCTTCGAGCGATCCTGCATCGGCTCGATCATCGTGTCGCGGCTCTCGAGGGCGGCCTCGAGCTCGGCCTGCCGCGAGAGCAGCAGCTCGCTGATCTTCTCGATGACGCCGGCGTTCTCCGCGAGCGTCGAGTGGAACGCCTCGTGGCTGATCACGATGAGCTCGCACTCGTCGGCGGCACGAACGGTGGCCTTGCGCTGCTCGCCGGTCATGAGGCCCATCTCGCCGAAGAACTTCCCGCTGCCGAGCCGTGCGATCTCGCGCGCGGTGCGGTCCTCCCTCGGCAATTCGACGACGACGGTGCCGCGATCGATGATGTAGAGCTCGCCCGAGCTGTCGCCGTAGGAGACGATGCTCTCCCCGGGCGCGTAGAGCCTGACCACGGCGGCCGCGGCGAGCGCGCGGTGCGCCTCCGGCGGGAGAACGTCGAGAAAATCGACGCAGCGGAGGACGCGGTCGCGACGCTCGAGCTCGCGCTCGAGCGAACGGCCGCGGCTCTCGTCGGACACGGCGTGCATGTGCACCGTGCGCTGCGGAAACGGGATGTGCACCTCGCCGCGCTGGAGCGCGTACCAGATGCGATCGCGAACGTTCCCGTCGACACGATCGCGCGCGGCGAAGTCGTCGCTGAAGAAGTAGACGGCGTACTCGACGCCGCTCTCGCCGAAGTTCCGCGTCTGCACCCAGGGCTTCGGGTCGGCGAGGACCCCGGGCGTCCCCGAGATGGCCGAGAGGATCGCGTCGTGGACGCGCTCGGGCGAGGAGTCGTACGGCCCCTGCACGGTCACGGTGCGACGTGAGACGTTCGACGGTCGCGAGTAGTTCCTGATCGGAGCCTTCGCGAGCAGCGCGTTGGGCACGATGAGCTCGACGAGGTCGCTCGTGATCACCGTGGTCGCGCGCCAGTTGACCTCGGTGACCTGACCGATCTGGCGAGGGTCGGGATCGAATTGAATCCAGTCGCCGACCTGGAAGGGACGCTGCATCTGCAGCGCGAGCCCGCTCACCATGTTGCCGAGCGTGTCCTGGAGCGCGAGACCGACGACGGCCGTGAGGAGCGCCGACGTGGTCAGGAGGGACCCCGGCTCGACGCCGACGGCCCGCAGCGTGAGCATCAGGACGATGACGTAGACGACGGCCTGGGTGAGGTCTCGGAAGATCCGCGGCGGCGCGCGATGGGTCTTGCGGCCGAAGATGACGTCGACGGCGAGCAGGACGAGGCTGCGCCCGCACGAGGCGAGCAGGAAGAACGTGTAGAGGAACGCGAAGACGCGAGCGACGTTCGCGTTCGACTCCAGGACGGCGGCGAGGATGCCGAACAGCCCGGCGAGGAGCAGGTAGGCGAGCGGCAGCCGCGTCCGCGGCTTGTCCTCCTTGCCGAGGAGAAAGTGCGCGAGCGCGAGCAACGTGATCGCGGTGGCGATCCCGACGACGTCGACGGAACGGTCGATCTTTCCGAGCCCGAGGATCCCTTCCAAGCCGAGCGGAAGGCTAACACGCCTTGGCGCTCAGGGAGCCGGCTGACCCTGGGCGCGAGCTCGCAGGTGATTGTGGACGTCCCTCACGCCCCGGACATGATCACAGCACTCCTCGGCGGCACGCTTCACGAGGCGACCGTCGACGGTGCCGCTGAGGGTCACCTCGCCCTCGCGCACGATGACCTCGATGTCACTCGCGTCGATGTAGGGGTGATAGCTGAGGTGCTCGCAGACGTCCTCGCGGATGCGCTCGTCCGAGCGAACGTAGTTCTTCGGGCCTTTCCCCGTGAACGCGCCCTTCACGCGCTGCCAGAGGCTCGGGTGCTCCGCGCCGTGGACCGGGTGACGCTCGCGACCCCAGAAGTCGTAGTCCTCGTTTCGCCCCCTCCAGACCTCGCGCGGCGGAAGGTGCGAAGGCGGCGGCAGGCGCCCGAGCCGCCGGAGCCGCCCGAGCTCTTCATCGCTCTGCCAGTAGCGCGGCCAATCGGCGGCGTCGCGGTAGCGCTCGCGCTCGCTCTCGAAGCGATCGCGGTCAGCGATGAAGCCGCCGTACGGACGGTCCTGCTGGCGCGCGTAGCCGTAGCGATACTCCTCCGAACGCTCGAGCTCGGGGGCGCTACGCCCCCATTCCTCGCGTGGGACACGCGCCTCGCGTGCTTCGCGTGCGTCACGCTCTTCACGCCGCTCACGCTCGCTCCGCTCGGAGTCGACGCCGTTGGCTCCGCGGGGTTCGAAGGTCCGATTCATCGAGCTCCTCCTCGTCGTTGTCGTCCCGCTCGGGCGGGGCGCCGCGAGCGTGCAACGCGCGTTCCCTCGTTTGCGGTCGCACGTCACCGCCTCGCCGTGCTGGCGCATGTCACCGCGGGCGCGGGATCCGCGCGGGATCCGTACGGCTCCGCTGCGGCGGCTCGCGCCCCGCGGCGCGGCGACACCGTCCGTTTCGCCACGCCGCGTCGACTCTTGTCACGCGACTCCGCTCAGAGAGCGACGCCGATCCTCCGGCGCATGGCAGCGCTCGAATCGCCGAGGAACCAGACGACGAGCTCCTTCATCTTCTCGCGAGGAGACAGGTCGCTCGGCGACTGCGCCTCGAATGCGATCGCGGCGCGCGCAGCCTCGAGGTCTCCGGCGAGGAGGAGCCCGGCACGGGACGCGGAGACGTCGGCGCGCTGCGACCAACGCATGACGTCGAGCTTGCCCGTCTTGCTCATCGCGTCGTTCACCGCGTAGGCGATGCGTGCGATGTCGTCGCGCTTGAGCCGCTCCTTGAGCGGCACGTCACCGGGCTCGGTCTGGTCGGTGGCGATTCGCGCCGCAGACTGGGCGAGCGCCTTGAGCTCGGTGATCGAAGGACAGAGCGCGCGCGCGAGGAGCGGCGGGGAGATCTCGAACACGCGCTTGCCGATCATGAACGCGACCACGTCGGCGGGGACTCCCCCGAGTGCCGGCGGGTGGGCGACGAGCGAGGCCGGCTTCGTCGGCGCGGCGATGAGGGCCGGCCCTGCGCCCTTCCGCCCGAACACACGCGGGGCCGGCGCGCCGAGGATGAGCCCCGCGCGCGCGACGGCCTTCGTGAGCCAGTCGTGCCCCGTCAGGGCGGGACCGGGATGGCCGAGCCGATCGCGGATCGAGAGGCGCGAGATCGCGAGGTCGACGACGGCCGGCGCGATCACCTCGAAGATCTCGGTGAGCGCCGGGTCGAGCTCCTGATGGAGCAGCTCGCGATAGCCGTCGTGCCCGAGGTCCTGGACGATCGCCTCGATCGGCGGTTGCGGATACGAGGCCCGAAGCCCCTGCGCCCCCGCGTGCGGGATGCCCAGGAAACGCATGGCCGACGCGACGCAGAGCGCCCGATCGCGCGCGCCCTGCTCGGCGAGCAGATCGAAGAGCGCGGGGTACGGCGAAGGCTCGAGCGGCTCGCGGAGGATGCGTTCGAGCGTGATGGCGACCGCGCCCTGGCTCTGGCCGGTGTGCGAGAGGAGCTCGCGCAGGATCGTCTGCGCCTGCTCGTCGTCGGGACGGAGGTGCACCGCGGCCTGGTATGCGGCGATCGCGTTCTGCGGCTGGCCGAGCCGGTCGCGGTAGACGAGGCCTATTTGCTTGTACAGTGCATGTTGCAAGCCGGCATCACGGTCGCCGCCGGCGAGCGCGCGCACGATCATCCGCTTGTACATCTGCTCGAGACCGAGCCAGTCGCGGTCCTCGGTGAGGATGCGCACGATGTTCTCGAAGGCCACGAGCTGCGAGGGGTCGACGTCGAGCGCCTGCTCGTAGAGCTGGAGGGCGCGGCCGCGGTCGGCGAGCTCGTCCTTCGCGAGGTGCGCCATCGTGTAGAGGGTCTTCGCCTTGCGCGCGGGGTCGGAGTCGCTCTCGGCGATCGACCGCAGCACGTCGAAGAGCGACGCCCACTTCGCGAGCTTCGGGTAGAGCGCGAGCAGCTTGTGCAGGATGGGGAGGTCACGGGGCCGGAGCTGGCGCGCCTCCTCGTAGACCTCGGCCGCGAGCTCGTCGCTCTGTGCCTTCGTCGCGAACTGCTCGGCGATGCTCACGAGCGTCGTGAACCGCTCGTCGAGGTCGGTGATGGCGTGCGCGAGCTGACGCTTCAGGCTGAGCGCGGCGACGGGATTGCCGGAGGCGGTGTGGTGCTGCGCGAGGCCCGCGAGGGCCGACGTGGACTCGGGCGCCTCCGTGAGCACGTCCTCGTAGAGGACGGCCGCGCGATCGGCGTCGCCGGTGAGCGCCAGGACGTCGGCGAGCCCCGCGCGCGCTTCGACCGAGAGGCCGTCGGGCGCGTCGGCGATCGAGGTGAGCGCCTCGCGTGCGAGGAGAACCTGCGGGTCGGCGCGCATCGGCACCGCCGCCGCGACGAGCATCTCCTTCGCCTCGACCGAGTCGGGCCGCACGTTGTACGCGGCGAGCGTGGCGAGGAGCGCGCGATCGGGCTTGCCCAGCGCCGTTGCCGCGCGCGCCTGCGCGCGGCGGAGCATCAGGATGCGCTCGTAGTCCTTGTCGCGCTCGGCCGCGGAGATCGCCACCTCGCAGAGCGGCTCGGCGTCGGCGAAGCGCCCCTCCTCCACGAGCGCGGTGACGAGCGCCACGGCGGCCGTCTCGTTCGTCGGGTCGGCCGCTGCGGCCTCCTCGAAGGCCACCCGCGCGCCGGCGTGATCGCCCCTCTTCGCGCGTGCGTCGGCGAGCTCGACGTAGGCGGAGGCCCTAGCCCGCGGCGTCTCGGTCTTGCGCGCGCGCTCCTCGAGGTAGCGCTCGGTGCGCGCGGTGTCGCCCTCGGCGCGCGCGTCCCAGAGCAGCGCGTTCCACGCGGCCTGGCTCGACGGGTCCGCGTGAACGGCACGCTCGAAGTGCTGCCGCGCCGACGACGCGTCGACCGGCACGAGCAGCTGCCCGGCGATGACGTGCATACGAGCCCGCACCGAGGGCACCGGCGCGAGCTCGGCCAGCTGCTCGCGGTAGCGGACGGCAGCGCGCACGTCGCCGAGCTTCTCGGTGAGGCGCGCGAGCTCGGCGAGGACCGTCTCCTCGTCCGGCATCGTCCGGAGCAGGCGCTCGTAGGTCGCCACCGCGGCGCGCGCATCGCCGAGCTTCGTCTCGAGGACGGCGCCCAGGCGCTCGAGCCGCGCCACACGCAGGTGAGGCTCGTTCGTCGACGTCACCGCGCGCTCGAGCACGACCGCGAGCTCGGGCCATGCTCGCGCCGCGCCGTAGGTGCGTTCGAGACCGTCCAGCGCCGCCGGCTCCGCGGGGGAGATCGCGATGACGCGCTCGAGCGTCCTCGCGGCGAGGTCGGGCTTGCGGAACTCCTCCTCCTCGATCTTCGCGAGCCAGAGCAGGATGGTGATGCGCGCGGCGTCGTCGACGTCGGCATCGGCCTGACGCCGCAGCACGTCGGCGATCGCGACCTTGTCGTTCTCGCGGATCGCGATCTGCTCGAGGCCGCGTAGCGGGTCCATCGAGCGCGGGAACAGCTTGTGCGCGGCGTCGAAGTGCTTCTTCGCCTCGGCGAGGCTGAAGGTGCGCTCCTTCTCCTCCATGAAGCGCGACGCCATGACGAGGTGGATGCGTGCGCGGTCGTCGATGCGGCGTGCCGAGAGGACGGCGAGGTCGAGCTCGTCGAGCTCGCGCTTCAGGTCGCCGTGCTCGCGCGACATCGCGGCCTGGAGCATGTGGATCTGCCAGTGCGTGGAGTCGAGCACGCGGATGCGCTCGAGCCACTGGCGTGCGAGGTCGGGGTCGGGCACCTCGCGCGTCAGCCACCGCACCATCGCCTCGGCGTACGCGATCGCTCGAGGCGTCGCCGACTCGCGGCTGGCGAGCGACCGCGTCGTCTCGAGGAGCTCCGCCCAGCGACGCTCGGCGGTGACGAGCGGCTCGAGCACGTCGAGGATCGCCTCGAGGGTCGGGTCCGCCTTCCATGCCTCGACGAGCGCGTCGATCGCCTGGCTGTCGTCGCCGAGGTCGTCACGCAGCCGGCGCGCGACGTCGACGAGGATCTCCGCGCGCTCGGCGGGCTCCGTCGCGCCTTCGAGCGCGCCGAGCAGCGCTTCGATCTGAGCGGAAGCGACGCTCGCGCGTGCCGACACGCGCAGCTTGATCGACCCCTCTGATGCTCCGTCGCCGCTACCCGGCATGCGCAGGCCAATCCTACCTTGGACGGCGGAGAAAGAGGCGCCCCATGCTCGTGCTCCTCCTTCTTCGTGGCGCAGAGGCTGCAACGCCCCTGGAACGGCGCTCTCGTGGGGTCGCCGCGATCCAGAGGTCAACCATGCGAGCCAAGAGAGCAATCGTCTTCGGCGTCCTCGGCGCAGCCGCGATCAGCGTCCTGTTGGGGGTCGTCCGCGCAGTCGGGGTGCCGATCCAGCTCGAGATGCTCCTCGGGACGATGTTCGGCTGGGCGCCCTCCCCAGCCGCGTTCGCGCTCGGGCTCGCGGTGCATCTCGCCATCGGTGGCGCATTTGGCCTCCTCTACGGATGGCTGATGGAGACCGTCTGGGACCATGGCGGAGCCTTCATGGGCATGATCCTCGGCGTCTTCCACGCCTCGCTCATCGGCATGGTGGTCGGGCTAGCGCCCCAGTGGCACCCGCTCGTTCCCGCGCGCATCCTGGACCCGGGTCCGTACTTCGCGAACCTCGGCATGGCTGGGGTCCTGTGCTTCTTCGCCGTGCACGTCGTGTACGGGGCGATCGTCGGGCACGGCTACGGGCACGTGGCGGCCGAGAAGGAGTGGGCGCCGGCAGGAAGGCTCTGAGTCGGCCTCAGCGGCCCAGCGCCTTGCGGAGCGTCCGCCGCGGATTCAGGACGGCCTCGAGGAGAACCCGCCACATCGGCCGCGGTGCCGCGACCGGCAGGACCGGAGGAGCCGCCGACTGCGGCTCACGCCTCGAAGGGGGCTCCGACGCCGGCGGCCAGCCGTCGTCGGCCAGATAGTCGTAGTCGCGGTAGCGCTCGCCGTCGTTGAGGTTCCGAAGTTCGGCGCGTTCATAGTGGCGCATGCGGTCGTGCTCCTGGAGGGGGGAAGGCCCTCGCGCGGCGGCGTTGCAACGTGCGTTCCGCCGAGGCCGCACGAGCGGGTGCGTTTCGAGGCGGCGATCTCGGAGTCCTCCGCGCTCGTCGTCGCCGAGTTCGAGCGCGGACAGGCCAAAGGCGCCTTCCGTGACGACGAGCCCGCGCGCGATATCGCGATCGCCTTCTGGGTCGCAGCGCACGGCTACGTCGAGCTCGTGCTGCGACGTCGACTCAAGGTGAAGTCCGAGGCCGTCGCGGTCGCGTACTTCGAGAGGCCCCTCACCCCCTTCCTCGACGGTCTCACCGTGGCGCCGCGAGCCACGAACCGAGCAGGAGCATGAAGCGCGTCGAGCTCCATTTCGACGCCGGGCTCCGCACGTGATCTAGACTGTGCCGATGCTCTGGTCACGGCGCCATGCGGTCGGTTGGATGTTCGGAACGGTGGCCTTGTCCGGCGCGTGCTCCTCGTCGACGTCCATACCTGCGCCGGCCCCGTGTCAGGTCACCTCGGGGAGAGATGCGACACTCGATCTCGTGCTCGAGGGCTCGGGGAGCTGCGCGGGGACCCTCCGCATGTCGCTCCGCGTGGCCACCGGCGCGCCCGAGGGCCCGACGTGGAGTGCGGCCCAGGAGGGCCCGGTGCACATCGAGGGCGAGTGGCAGTCGCGGCCCGGCGGCGCCGTGCGCACGGTGACGGCGCACAACACGGGGAGCGTGCCGGTCGATCTCGTCGGCATCGAGTGGAGCGTCACCGAGCTCCCGTCGAAGGCCGACCGATTCCGGCACGACGGCTACCAGAGCTGGTCGTACACGGGCATGGAAGCGATCCCGCCGGCGCTCGCCGAGCGCGCGGGGACGGCGCCGAATGGCGGCGGTGACGGCGACGTGCTCGGCGAGGTCCCGGGCGTGTCGTGGTGGGTCGGCGCCGCGATGGACGACAAGGGTGAAGGCCTCGTCGCGGGCGCCGACGGCGCGACGGTGCTGAAGACGTACGTCGCCGCGGACGCCCGACGGCTTCGCGTCGTGCAGGGAATGACCGGTGACGTCGTGCGCCTCGCGCCCGGCGAGTCACGACCGCTCGACGGCCTCTTCGTCGCGCTCGGCGACGTGCGTGCCTCGCTCGACGCGTATGCCGCGCACGTCGCGACCAAGCACCCCGTGCCTCCGCTCGAGAAGCGGAGGCCGCTCGGCGGCTGGGGCTCGTGGAACCTCTACTACGACAAGATCTCCGTCGAGACGCTCCGCCCCGAGCTTGCATGGACAGCCGACCACCTCGCTCCGCTCGGGCTCACGACGTTCCTCACCGACGACGGATACGAGCCGAGCTGGGGCACGTGGTCGGACAAGCCCGCGTTCGGCGCCGCGCTCGGCGCGTACGCGGGCGAGCAGACCGCACGCGGCCTCGTGCCGGCGATCTGGCTGGCGCCGGTCTACGTCGACACGACGAACGCGGCGTTCACCACGCATCCGGACTGGTTCGTCGGGAAGGCCGACGGCTCCGGCGCGCGGACCTACGCGCAGCTCGACGGCACGGTGAAGGCGGCGCTCGACGTCACGCATCCCGACGCGCGCGCGTTCGTCGTGACGCAGCTGAAGGCGCTGTGGGACGCGGGGTACCGGGTCTTCAAGCTCGACTTTCTCTTCGGAGCCGCGCTCGAGGGGCGCCGCAAGGAGCCGATCACAGGCCTGGAGTCGTACGCGCGGTGGATGCGCGCGATCCGCGAGGCCGTGCCCGAGGCGCACCTCGTCGGGTGCGGCGCGCCGATCCTCCCCTCGGTGGGCTGGTTCGAGAGCATGCGCACCGGCTCGGACATCGCGTTCTCCGTCGCGCCCGAGCCCTACTACACGTTCCTCGCGTCACAGGCGCGGCAGACCGCGTATCGCGCGTTCACCGACGCGTGGTGGGCGCTCGATCCGGACGTCGTGCTCCTTCGCGGCACGCGCATCACCGACGACGACGCCTGGTCGGCGGTCGTGATGGCCGCTCTTGCCGGCGGCAACTACCTGCTCGGCGACGGGCGTCAGGCAGGCGAGCTGCGCGCGGCGATGGCGCTCGCCCCGGAGATCCTCGCGCTCGCGCGCGATGGGCATGCGGCTCGGCCCGAGGACCTCGCCGCGGAGGTCGACACGCAGCTCATCGCGAGCCCGGTGCTCGGCGGGCGCGGCGACACCGCCATCCCGCACGTGTGGAGGAAGAAGTCGGCCGACGGCTCGAAGAGCTGGACGGCGGTGTTCGGGTGGCTCACCGATCCGTATGCCGCCGATGTCGAGCTCGAGGAGGGCATGAGCGAGATCCTCCAGCCGACGGCGCCGGGGCCGCTGACGACGCGCCCGATCGGCGGCGGTCGCCAGCACATCGAGGTCCCGAACCACGCGGTGCGGCTCTTCCGGCGCTGAGCCGTGGGCCTCGCTACTTCGCGGTGAAGTCGGAGCTCACGGGCTTGCGAGGCGAGGCGCCCGGCTTGCTCGGGGCGCCCTTGAACATCGCGCTGCTCGGACACGGCGGCGACGTCGACGCTCTTCACGAACGCGTCGACCGCGGCGGGGGCCGGTGTGGGCTTGTTGCTCGGCGGGCGATTCTGCGCCGTGGCCTCGACGCGCGCCATGATCGCGTCGAACGCGATGCCGGTGACGAGCTTCTTGCGCACCATCTCGAAGACGTCGTGATGCGCGAACCAGCGCACGCCGCGCACGTCGCCGTCGATCGCGTAGGCGATGCCGACGAGCTCCTGTTGCGGCTGCACGGTGCCGAGCGCCGCCTCGATCTTCGCGGCGAGCTCGGTGCGCTCCTGTTGAATAGAGAAAAGAAGTCACAGTCTGGTGCCCCCGCACGACGTGAGGTCGCCGGAGGCTCCAGACGGGTCCTTCTACTTGGCGTTGTTGCGGACGATCTTGATGTTGAAGTCGCCGGTGCCGAGCGCTCCCCAGAGCCTCAGCCAGAGCGGGAGGTACTGCTCCGTCCCGCGGGCGGTCGTGATGTCGCCGAGGTCGACGATGCTCTTCCAGCCGAACTGCTCGCGGAGGAGCGCGCTCACGGTGGCCTTGGCGGCGGCGTCGTTGCCGCTGACGAACACGTCGCTGTCGCCGCCGAGGCGAGCGGGGTCGACCATGACCTGACAGTTGATGGTGTTGAGCGTCTTCACCACCTTCGTCTCCGGGAGCGCGCGCTGGAGCTGCTCGCCCAGGGAGTCGTTGCCGGCGGTGAAGAGCGTGGGCGGCATGCCCTTCGAGAAGTCGAGCGGGTTGGTCACGTCGACGAGGACCTTGCCGCGCAGGTTCCCCTCCCCCGCCGAGCGCACCACCTCGACGGCGACGTCGCCGCGCGTGCAGTTGAAGACGAGCTCACCGTGCTTCGCGGCATCGGCGAACGTGCCTTGCGACGCATGGGCGCCGGCCTTCGCCACCCACGCCGCGGCCTTCTCGTTGGTGGCCGCGCGCGCGCCGAGCATCACGTCGTGCCCCAGCGAAGCGAGCTTCGTCGCGATGGTCTCGCCCACCATGCCCGTACCGAACACTCCGATCTTCATTCGCATCACCTCGTTGGATCCACACGTAAGCCGCGGGCGGGCGATTGACAATACGCGCCGAATCGCTTCACTGTTGATCGGTGATCAACAATGACGCGGGCCTCGATCAGGACCTCGGGCGCCTGCCCACGCTCGTTCGCGTCGCCGACACCCTGAGCTTCCGGGCGGCCGCGCTCGATCTCGGCGTCACCCCGGCCGCCGTGAGCCGCACCATCCAGCGGCTCGAGGAGCGGCTCGGCGTCCGCCTGTTCGAGCGGAGCACACGCAGCGTGCGCCTCACCGCGGAGGGGACGCGCTTCGTCGCGCGGTGCCGCGAGGCGCTCGCGCAGGTGCGCATCGGCGCGGGAGAGATCGCCGAGTCGCGCTCCGCTCCGAGCGGGACGCTCGTCGTGAGCGCCTCGCCGATCCTCGCGCGGCTGGTGGTGGGGCGGCTCGGGAGGTTCGTGCTCCGTCACCCCGGCGTGCGGGTCGATCTGCGCCTCACCGACCGCGTCGTCCGGTTTGCCGACGACGACGTCGACGTCTCGCTCCGCGTCGGCGCGCCGAGCGAGCCCACGGTGGTGGCGCATGCGCTCGTGAAGACGCGCTGGGTGACGGCCGCCTCTCCCGCGTACGTCGCGCGTCGCGGCGCGCCGCGCACGACGGCGGAGCTCGCAGCGCACGAATGCGTGCGCTTCGTGCCGCCGCGCGGCGGGGCGCGCCCCTGGGTGTTCCTCGAGGGCGAGGGCGTCGGTGCGGTGGCGGCGCCGCTCGAGGTGAGCGGCGCGCTCGACGTCGATCACGGCGACGTACTGGTCGACGCCGCGCTCGCGGACGTCGGCATCGCGCAGGTGCTCGACTTCATGGTCGAGGAGCACCTGCGCGCGGGGCGGCTCGTCGAGGTGCTCGCCGACGTCGCTGCGCCCGGCCCGACGGTCCATGCGGTGCATCCGCGGCGTCCGCTCCCGCGGGTGCGCGCGTTCGTCGATTTCATCGGCGAGGAGCTGGGCGCGCGGCGCACGCGGCGCATCAGTTGATGCAGAGCCTGCTCGGGCGGCAGCTCGCGATCTTGCTGAGGCCGTCGAGCGGGTTGCCGCAGCTCTCCTTGCGGATCGCGGCCATGCATTCGTCGAACCGCTCCTCGCGGATGCCGTTCCCGCAGGTCGTCGGGCCGAGCTCTTCCTGGAGGTCGTGGGCGATCTCTCGCTCGCAGCCGCCGCGGTCGGCGTAGCGCTTGCCGAGGCCGACGTTGTTGCAATCGATCTCGTGATCGCAGCGGCGCGCGGTCAGGTGGTCGACGGCGTCGATGGTGGTGACGATGCCGGCCCCCGTCGTGCTCGTGATCGACGGCGCCCGGTCATTCTTGCACGCGAAGACGGCAAGAAGCGCGGCCGAGAGCGCGGTGAGAGCGATCGCCTTCCTCATGGGTCACGTCCTTTCGGGAACCGCCCGGGAGGAATGCATCCGGCGTTCCGTCCGGCAGCGGAGGTTCAGGGGGACGTGGCGACGTCCAGGCGAGCGAGTGCGCGGGGCCGTGAATGATCGGGAGTTCGCAGGCGATCGCGAGGCCGAGCGTGCGGTCGAGCGCGGCATGGCGCGTGCAACTCTGCCGGAGCTCGGAGGTCATGTTGCACAAGTCCATCGTCGTGGCGGCTGCTCTCGCTCTCGGAGGATCGTTCGCGGTCGCGTGCTCCGGCTCCAACGCGGCGTCGCCGACCTCGGAGGGCGCGGACGGAGGGATCACCGTGGCGCCCCAGGCGACCGATCTGCCCTGCGACGTCGACGCCGTGCTCGCGAAGAGCTGCCGGCAGTGCCACTCGTCGCCGCCGAGCTACGGCGCTCCGATGCCTCTGCTCTCCTCCGCGGATCTGCACGCGAGCGCGAAGAGCAACGCGAGCAAGAAGGTGTTCGAGCTCGTCGGCGCACGCATTCACGACGACGTGGCTCCGATGCCCCAGGCTCCGAACCCCCGCCTCTCCGCCGCCGACATGGCGACGCTCGATACGTGGATCGCGTCGGGCGCGCCCGCCGGCACCACGAGCTGCACGAGCGAGGACGCCGGCTCGGCCCTCCCCTCGCCGCTGTCGTGCACGCCGGACCAGCGCATCCGGCCGTCGTCGAAGTTCGCGGTGACGTCGGATGCCGACCTCTACGTTTGCTACGGCTTCGACACGCAGGCCGGCCAGAAGCGGCACGTCGTCGCCGGGGCTGCGCGCATCGACAACACGAAGGTTGTCCACCACGTGCTCCTCTACCAGGCCGACACGGCGGTGAGCGGTACGCCCACCCCCTGCGGTGCGGGGGGCGGCGCGGGCTGGCGCCTCGTCACCGGCTGGGCGCCGGGCGGAAAGAACTTCGAGCTGCCGCCCGAGGCAGGCTTCGCCGAGGAGACGGGCACGACGCACTGGGCGCTGCAGATCCACTACAACAACGTGCAAGGCCTGGTCGGCGAGACGGACGAGACCGGCTTCGATCTCTGCACGACCGATCAGCTCCGCCCGAACGACGCGGACATCCTCGCCACCGGCACGCTCCAGATCGCGATCCCTCCGCGCAGCACGCAGGAGACGACGTGCGAGCTCACGTTCCCCGCGCAGTACGGGAAGCTCAACGTCGTCAGCTCATGGGCTCACATGCACAAGCTCGGTCGCGCGCAGTATGCGAAGCGCGTACGCGGCGGACAGGAGACGACGATCCTCGACGCGCCCTCCTACGACTTCAGCACCGGCGCGGGAGCAAACGCGGTGAACGTCGAGCTCGGCCCCGGCGACACGGTGCGCACGATGTGCCGCTGGCAGAACGGCACGGACGCGACCGTGAAGTTCGGCGAGGCCACCTCCGACGAGATGTGCTTCGCGTTCCTCACGTACTACCCGAAGATCACCGCGCCGAATTTCAGGTGGATCGCGCCGTCGACGCCGCAGGTGAGCAAGTGCACGTCGACGCTGTGAAGGCGTCCCGCGCTCGCGCGCTGGAGCATCACGTCTTCGGTGACCCCCCTGCGGTTCCGCAACGGATGGTCGATGCCATCGAAGAGGTAAGAACATGGACCCGACGCGGTTCGGCGCGAACGGCGCGAACCTCCTGTGTGGAGTCGCTGGCCTGCACGCCGTTTCCGATACGTGCATCCCGCTTGTGGAACGCCGAAAGCCGGATCAGCGGTTTCGGACGTGTCGGTGCTGTTCGGCGTGAGCACGAGGTGATCGTACGCCTCTCGGGCTCGGCCGGGGAGCGGCTACAGCTTCGGGCCGCGTCCGCGATACACGCTCCACACGGCAACCACATACAGGCTGTCGTCGCGATCCACGAAGTACAGGTAGTAGTGGGTGCGGCGCAGAAGCACTCGCCGCACGCTCTTCGCTCCGGCCTCGTACCGGCTGCCGACCGTGGGCGACTGTTCGAGCATCAGGACCGCCTGATCCAGTTCATGCGTGAAGAGGTCGGGAGCGGCGAGGCGGTTCTCACGCCACCACGCATCGATCTCCTTCACTTGCGCGTGGGCTTCCTCGGAGAGTTCGACCTTCACCGTCCCGCTCGGGCGCGTAGTTCGTCGATCACCTGCCGGGCATCAACGGTGCGGCCTGCCTTCACGTCCTCCAGGCCACGCTCGATGGACTGGTGCAGGCGTTCGCGCTCGTCGTCGTCGAGGTAGTCGCCTCCGTTCGCGAGAACGTCGTCGAGCGGCACAAGCTCGATGACCTCGCCCTCGGGGAGCTCCGTGGGCTCGTCGAGCAGGAGCCGTCCGTTTTTCACGTGAGCTTTGAGCGGCTGCATCGTCATCGAAGTGTACCCCGGCGCCGCCCCGTCGTCGAAGGCGGTACTTCGGGGCCGGGCTGCCCCTCTTCACCGGCTTCGGCGTCGAGGTCAGCCAAGAAATCTGCGGCGTCCGCTGCGGCTGAGGGGGCCACCCGAATGTCGTGGTAGCCGAAGCCGCTCTGCCGACCGTTGACTGCGGAGCCCGATGGCTTGAACACGGTGAGGAGATCCGTCCGCAGCGGCCCTGAGTCGCCGAACGGGTCGAATGCCATGCTCGCCTCACCCACAGAGCCGAACTCATCCACGGTCAGGAACACCCCCAGCTCCGGCGACCACTGCCTCGCGCGGACGTCGTAGGTCCCGCCCGCAACGGGAGAGAACCACCGCCCCTTCCACCGAAGCGGCTGCGTGATCAGCGTCGTGTCTTCGACGGTCTGTCCGAATGCCGAGTAGCGATACCCGCCAAGACTCGCGCCTCCGCTGGCGCGGAGTCCGCGCACGTTCCCCGCGAGGTCTACTTCGTAATAGTAGTAATTCGTGCTCGCGCCGGGCCTCGCGATCCGGAGCGGGTGGTCGATCCCATCGAAGAGGTACGCCTCCTTCACCGCGCCTGTCGCGGTCAGCGCGGCGACCCGGTCGAGGCCCTCGTAGACGTAGAACTCCTTGCTTGCGCCCTGCAGCTTCGCGACGCGTCGGAAGTCCGTCGCCACGTCGTAGGCCTCGCCCACCGCCGGGATCGGCTCCTGCGCCTGGCGCAAGAAGCCCTCTCGGCTCCACGTGAAGCGATGCCCCCTCCCAGCCGGCTTCGCCGGCTGCCTCCCCCAAAGCCGTGCTCGGCCTGCGGCCTGCGCGCGGCAGGGGGAGGGGCGCGGGAGGGGCGCTCGGTGAACCATACGTGCAGGATGCATCGGCCGGAGGGAGAGGCGCCGAACCACTCAGACGTCGGTCGGCACGGCCGCACGCCGCGCTACGCGCGCGCACCTTCCGTGCCGCGCGAGACCGGCGAGGTGACCGGCTGCTCGCATCGCGCGTCACGCAAGCTGCGCTGGGGGGCTTCGCTCGGCGCGTGACCGCGCCGACCTCGTGGAGGTCCTCATGTTTGGTCGTGCTCTCGTGTCTCCCGCTCGCGCGCAGCTCCTCGAAGAGCGCGCGCGCAGCATCGCGAGGTGGTCCATCGGGCGGCGGCGGCGCGAGCCCGCAGACCAAACCCGCACGCGGTTCCGGCCCGCGACTTCGGCCGAAGGGAGAATGATTTCGCTTCGTGCGTTCGCATCGAGATCCGCCTCGGTATCCGTCGAATCCGTTTGGGGCATCACGCGCCGCGTCGAGTCCTCTCAAGACCCGATGTCGTGCGTCGGGATCGGATGAGGTTTCGCATCGAGCACCCGGCACACCCCGGCGCGTACGCGGCGTACGGGCACGATCGGCATCTCGGCTTCTTCGTCGAGGTGGTCGGCAAGCACGGTCGTCACCTCGACTACGACGCGACTTACCCGGACTACTGCGGGCTGGAAGGGGCTCTCGTGTTCCTCTCGAAGGCCGGCTTCTTCGCGCTCGACGATCTCCACGAAGCCCTCGTGCGCATCGAGCACGAGCCCGAGGAACGACTGCCTGCCTCTCTCCGTCGGATCAGCACAGTGGTCTGGAATTTCAAGAACGCGGCGGACCCCGAAGATGCGTGAGTGAGGGGCCGCTCGCCAGGCGCGGTGACCTCGTTCCCGAGGGTCTCCTATCCCCGAAGCGCTCACCGCCGGGATCGAGCGCCGGCAGCCAGTGCCCATCGGACGAGCAGCTCCATCTGCACCGAGGCGCGCTCGTTCACGACCTCTTCGAGCTCGAGGTACGCCGCCCAGCCATCGGCATCGACGGCCCGACGGAGTCTCGCCTGCGCCTTGAGCACATCCTTCGTCAGCTTCCGCAGCGGCGTCGAGCCAATCAGAACGGCGTCGATCACGAGGTCTACGGCCTCGTCGGACGAGATCAGGTCTGGCGGGAAGTCATCGTCGCGGATCACGTCGTCACCTCGGCGGTAGCGAGCAGTCGCCTCTGCACGGTGGAGACACTGGTGCCGAGCAGCTCCGCCACCTTCCTCACGGACACGCCGCCGGCCCGAAGCTCGCGGAGGTGAGCATCATCGAGCCGAGCGCGAGGACGGCCCACGTGGACACCGCGGCGACGCGCAGCGGCGATGCCCGCCTTGGTGCGCTCGACGATGAGGTTCCGCTCGAACTCCGCGAACGCCGACGTCAGGTGCATGAGCAGCTTCGTTCGCCGTGATTCCTGCCCATCACGCCCTCTTCGCGCTGAGGCGTGGATCGTCGAGCAGCTTGAGGAGCACCGCATCGGTCGGGTATCGCACGAGCCCTGCGCAGACGGTCTGATAGGCGTCCTCGATCAGAGCCATGTCCAGGTACGCTCGCGAGAGATTCGCGTAAGTATCGGCGGGGTATTCATCCTCCTGCGCCATGCCTTAGTGGCTCCCAGGCGGGACAGGGCCGAACGGGATTCCCATGCATGTGGCGTAGACGCGCGCAAAGACCTGCGCGCAGGTGGCCGCATCCTTCCCCTGGCTGAGGCACAACGCTTGGGCTTGGTTCCCCTTGATGGAGCACTCAATGCCCTTGCTCCTGTCCTTGTCATCGTTGCAGTAGCCGCCCGAGCCGATGCTTTCATCGGCAATCGCAATTGCAACGCACGCAGCGACGCAG
>Ga0105047_10000532_pt1 | contig 64915 bp, 52 predicted proteins | sample MAT04_FD_78384 | JGI IMG/M metagenome (GOLD analysis project Ga0105047, IMG submission 78384) | Freshwater microbial communities from Lake Fryxell liftoff mats and glacier meltwater in Antarctica - MAT-04 (megahit assembly) | ecosystem: Environmental > Aquatic > Freshwater > Ice > Liftoff... | reverse complement strand
TTAATTCACCAGATACACCAATCTATCACAAGAACCGGGCCATCTTTGGTTTGAAGCAGGCCAAGCCCTCGATACGAGAGACCAATCAAGTGGTCGTCGTCGAGGGCCATCTCGATGTGATCTCACTCTGGCAGCATGGCCAACAAAACGTGGTGGCAGTCAGTGGGACAGCTCTGACTGAGGAACAGCTGACCTCTTTGGGCAGGATGGCGGACGTGGTCAAGCTCTGTTTCGATCAGGATAGTGCGGGGCTAAAGGCCACCCAGCGGGCGATTGAGCTAGGTAGTAAGCTCGCGATTCGGCTTGAAGTGATCCGATTCAGTAGAGCTAAGGATCCTGACGAACTGGTTCGATCTGATCCAGCGGCTTGGCAGAAGGCGGTTGAGAGCTCAGAGTACGCGATTGATTATCTGTTTCGTTACGCCTCAGAGACCTACGCTCTAGGCACTGGCGAGGGGAATAAGCAGTTTACGAAGTTTTTGATGCCGGTTCTGGCTCAGGTCTCAGATCGGGTCGAACAAGAGGTATATATCACTCGTTTGGCGAGTATGGTAGGGGTGCTGGGGAGTGACTTAACGGTTATTCGTGACAAAATTACTCAAGAACGAAATAAATCAGTCAGTACATCTCGGTCACAATTGAACACAAAAGATACTCAAGTAAATGCTGCCCTAAATGACATAAAATCGCCCGAAAAGATCTCTCGACAGCAGCAACTCGAAGAATTACTGATGGAAATGTTGGTAGCCTATCCCGACACTAGAATTGTCCTCGGAGATCTGCATGTTCCAGACATGAGCCAAGCCAATCAGGCCCTTGTGGCTGCCTTGCAAAATCAGCCGAAGGTACGTTTAAGCGGCCTCCTTAAGGTCTTGCCAGATCAGGAGGAGCGTGTTAAGATGCTCTCACTACGGGGTGAACATGAATACTCGCATTTAAGCGAACACGAACGAGGGCTCGAAGCCTTTACCCAAGTGCACACAGTGCAAAAACAAATATTCAGTCTCAAAAAAAAGGCCCTCTCGCAAGAACTCGCCATCGCTGAGCAGAATCGTGATACTGCTGCGGCTGGTAAATTACTCAGGCAATACCAAAGTTTGCTTGAAGACGAGAGTGCTTACAGGTGATTTACTTAGTGGATTGCTACGAACTAGGATTACTTATGAAAGGACTTATGTTATGCCACGGAAGAAAGCTGCAGATCTAGAGCCGAAAGTATTGGAGCCAAATGTACCCGATCAATACAAGCCAGCCGTCTCGAGAATGGTGGCAAAGGGTCGTCAACAGGGCTTTGTTACTCAGCAAGAGATTCTCAAGGCCATTCCAGAGGCCGAAGAACAGGTTGATTTGCTTGATGATCTGTATTCAGCCCTGATCGATGCCGGCGTCGAAGTTGTCGATCAGAAGGACAAGCTGATCTGGCAGACCGAGCCTGAAGAGGATGTTGCCAACGCCGTCAACGAAGAATACATCAAGGACATTGCCGATGACTCAGTTCGTCTCTACTTGCGTGAAATTGGTAAGATCCCACTGATTACTGGCGAGGAAGAAGTCACTCTGGCGAAGCGGATCCAGCAGGGTGATAAGTCAGCCAAGGACGCCCTGGCTGAAGCCAACATGCGCCTGGTCGTCTCGATAGCCAAGAAATACATTGGCCGTGGACTCGACCTGCTTGATCTCATCCAAGAGGGGAACACCGGATTGTTACGCGCCGTTGAGAAATTCGATTATACCAAAGGCTTCAAATTCTCGACTTATGCAACCTGGTGGATTCGCCAAGCCATAACCCGCGCCATTGCCGATCAGGCCCGTGTCATCCGGATCCCTGTGCATATGGTTGAGACTATCAACAAGCTCATCCGTACCCAGCGCCGTCTGACCAGTGAGCTTGGACGTGAGCCAACACCTGATGAGCTGGCTAAGGAGATGGAAATGGACGTCGAAAAAGTCCTCCATATCCAGAAGATCAGCCAAGACACCACCTCGCTAGATGCCGCTGTCGGCGAAGACGAGGACTCAACTCTGGGTGAATTCATCGAGGACCATGATTCGATCTCACCAGTTGATGCGGCAACCTACGAACTGCTCAAGGAACATATCAACGATACGCTCTCACTATTGACGCCACGTGAGCAAAAGATCCTGCGCATGCGTTTCGGTCTCGAAGACGGCCGCAGTCACACACTCGAAGAGGTCGGTCAAGAGTTTGGCGTTACTAGAGAGAGAATCCGTCAGATCGAAGCCAAGGCACTAGCCAAGCTACGCAAGCACAAAGACTCGAAGCGTCTGAAGGATTACCTGGCTTAAAGCAGCTAGCTTCGGCATCATAAAAAAGAGAGAAGGCACCACATCAATATGATGCGGTGCCTTTTTTTTTGAATTATGGCCTACCGGGGTGAGGTGGCGCTGGATCGCGCGGTGGTCCGGAAGATCTGGGCGGTTTGGGCGGAGGTTCCCAGGCTGCTGCTTCAAGAATTGCGCGGGCCTCTTCGATTTTCTCGTGCCGGTTGCGCCGTCGCATCTCTTCAGTGACTGGCCGGTCGTAGCCTATGTCGCCACGGATTTCGTTGACCGGTTGATCAGGTTCTGCTGCCGGATCGGCTTCAACGGCTTGTGTCGGAGGCCTATGAATATTAGTGCGGGCTTGGCGTCGGAGTTCGTCGATGCGGGCTTTTTCGGCTGCCTGATCGGTGGCATTGGCTGGATCGGTGGCTTCGTCGTCTAGTGGTTCGTCTTCAAAGGGTAGTTCAGTGGGCATAGTTTCATTATCGACTGTCTAGAGAATATTGCAAATAAATATGTATGCGCCAGCTCTTCCAGATACTTCGTCAGCAAATGCTAGCAACACCTGTCACGGACTAATACTTTGGTCTAAACCAAGGTATACTATCAGATATGAAAACAAGATCCCGCGTCGCCATATTCGACGGCCACGCCCTGCTCCACCGTGGCTTTCACGCCATACCTTTTTTGAGTACCAAAGACGGTGTGCCAACCAATGGAGTCTATGGCTTTACGATGATGTTGCTCAATGCTATCAAGGAGCTGAAGCCGGAGTACGTGGTTGTGGCTTGGGACTTGCCCGGCAAGACATTTCGACATGACCTCGACGTAAACTACAAAGGTACCAGGAAAGAAACTGACAAAGACCTCGTACCGCAGTTTGAGATCACCAAGGACTTACTGGCGGCCTTTGATATTCCCGTCATTGGCGTCGAAGGCTATGAAGCTGATGATGTGATTGGCACCCTGGCCGAGCAGCTCAAGGCGAAGCACGACGTGGTGATTGTGACTGGCGATATGGATGAGCTACAGCTCGTTGATGATCATGTCAGAGTCTATACGCTGAAGCGTGGGTTCTCGGATACCATTCTCTATGACGCGGCCGCGGTCGAAGCCAGATATGGGGTCAACCCGACTGAATTTTTGGTCACAAAAGCCCTCAAGGGCGACTCCAGCGACAACATACCGGGGGTGAAGGGAGTTGGCGAGAAAACTGCCCGCGATCTAGTACTGAAATATCACACTCTCGATGGCATATACGAGCACATCGATGAAATCACTGGTGCTTTACACGACAAGCTTGTGGCTGGCAAAGACGATGCCTATCGTTCGTTAGTGCTCTCGACAATAGTCAGGGACGTGAAGTGTGACTTTGACCTCGAGGCAGCCCGCCTGCAGAGATACGACCGCGATAAAGTGGTAAATCTACTGCACAAGCTCGAGTTTCGGACGCTTATAGCTAAGCTCCCACAGGCTGCAGTTGGTCAGCAGAAGAACCTCTTTGATGAGATATACGATGTGAATTCTACAACGTCTGAGCATAGTCGGGAGCATCTGAAGACTGCCGAGTATCATGGTGTACAGACCGCCGAAGTGCTCGAGCAGCTAGTTACAGATCTCGGTAAGCAGACGGCTTTCTCGATCGACACTGAGACAACTGGCCTCGATCCAATTACAGCCGAGCTAGTCGGCATCTCGTTATCGTGGAAGTCTGGTGAGGCTTACTATATACCGGTTGGCCATAGTGAGGGCGATCAGCTGTCCAAGTCTGCAGTGCTCGAAGCTTTGCGACCAATCCTGGAGAGTACAAAGCATCAGAAGGTCGGACATAATATCAAATACGACTACCAGATTTTTCGATCGGCTGGTGTGGCTTTGGCGGGCATCGGCTTCGATACTATGGTGGCGGCCTTCTTGATCAACCCAATCGGACGAGCCCAGACGCTTTCAGCTCTGGCAATGGGTGAGCTTGGTATCGAGATGATTGAAATCACTGAGCTGATTGGTCCACGTGGTAAAAACCAGAAGACATTTGACCAAACGCCAATTGATGAAGCGATCAAATACGCCGCCGAAGATGCTGATATGGCCTGGCGGTTGTATGAAGTACTGAGCAAAGAACTCGCTAAGACGGGCAAACTGACCGAGGTAGCCGAGCTGCTGGAATGGCCGCTCATACCAGTATTGGGCGACATAGAAATGACTGGTGTTACCTTAGATGCTGAGTTTTTTACAACGTTCTCGGCGCGACTACATAAGCAGCAGGCGAAGACTATCAAGTCGATTTACGATATGGCTGGCGAGGAATTTAACATCAACTCGACCGCGCAACTCAAAGATATCTTATTTGTGAAGCTCGGTATAGACAGTAGGGATTTGAAGAAGGTGAAGAGTGGGGGAGCCTCAACCGCCGCAAGTGAGCTTGAGAAGCTACGCGGTCAACACCCGATCATTGACCTAATTTTTGATTACCGTGAAGTCGCCAAGCTTAAGAGTACCTATGTTGATGCCTTGCCATTGCTCGTCAACGCCAAAACCGGGCGTTTGCACACCAGCTACCAGCAGACTATTGCCCAGACCGGTCGTCTCTCTAGCACGAACCCGAACCTGCAGAACATTCCAGTCCGCTCGAAGCTGGGACGTGAGATCCGCAAGGGCTTTATTGCCGGTCGTGGTAAGCGCTTTGTCTCGGCTGATTATAGTCAAATCGAGCTACGTCTGGCTGCCGCTATGGCTGATGACAAGCAGATGATCGCTGACTTCAAGTCTGGCATCGATATCCATACACTGACCGCCGCCCAGATGCATGGCGTCAAGCCAGAGGAAGTCACCAAGGATATGCGCTATGGTGCCAAGACAATCAATTTCGGTGTGCTGTATGGCATGAATACCCATGGCCTCTCGGTAGCAACTGGTATGACCTACGAGCAGAGCAAGGAATTTATCGACAAATACTTTGAGCTGCGAAAAGGGGTGGCGGAGTACATTGTGAAGCTCAAAAAGCAGGCCCTTGAGGATGGTTATACTGAGACATTGTACGGTCGTCGTCGTCCTTCACCAGATGTAAAATCGAGTAATTATATTGTTCGATCAGCTGCCGAGCGTCAGGCCGTCAATATGCCGCTCCAGGGCACAGCGGCCGACATGATGAAGCTAGCTATGATTCATCTGGCGCCGAAGCTAGCCAATCTCAAGGGTGAAGCCCACATGATATTGCAAATACATGACGAATTGATCATCGAGTGTGATCTGGTACTGGTCGACGAAGTCCAAAAATTACTCAAGGACACCATGGAGCAGGTGATTACTCTGACCGTACCAATCGAAGTTGGGGAGGCGGTCGGTTCGAACTGGGGAGAGCTCGGTGAAGTTTGATCGCAAGCCAATCTGGATAGTTTTTGATTATTTCGGCGTTATTGCGGTTGACGAAGTCTTGCAGTTGATTGGGCAGGGAGCTGATTTGGCCCAAAATCAGCAGGTTGAGGAACTGAATAAACTCAAGGATATCGACTTTGAAACCTGGATCGACACATCAAGTAGTGTACTTGGGGTAAGTCGTGAACGAGCCAAGTCGCTCAATAACCCAGCTCAGAATCACGACACTCGGTTAGTATCCTATATCCACGCGTTATTCAGTGCCGGTTTCGAGATCGGGGTTGCCTCCAATAGCTACGAGCAGTCGTTGCATTCCTCGATTCAGCAGGCTGGTCTCTCGGATGTAGTTACGATGATCGTCTCGAGTCAGAGCATCAACGCGGTTAAGCCTGACCCCGTGTTTTGGGAAGCACTAATCATGCAAACTGGAGTTGACTCGCGCGACATCGTCATGATCGACGATAGCCTCCAGAACTGCGAAGGGGCTGGAGACGCTGGTTTGCAGTCATATCACTACACTGATTTTCAATCTTTTGCGACTGATTGTGAGCAGCTGACTGGTGTGGCGTATGCCTGAGCTGCCAGAGGTCGAAACAATTCGCTTAGGGCTGCTGACGCTCTTGCCTGGCCGGGTTATCACTGGTGTTGAATCAGATACTCCCAAGAGCTTCCCAAACGCTTCTCAGGACGTTGATGACTACCTTATAGGTGCCACCGTACAGAACGTCGACAGACGCGGTAAGGGGCTGATCATTGATCTGAATACAAACTATTCGCTGCTCATCCATCTCAAGATGACCGGGCAGCTGGTGTTTCGACCGAAGCACGGTGAAGGCTTTGGCGGCGGTCATCCCACCGATAGCCTAATCGGCTCATTACCGGATCGAAGTACGCGCCTTACGATCAGTTTTGAGGATGGTTCGAAGTTATTCTTCAATGATCAACGTAAGTTTGGCTGGATGAAGCTGATGCCGACCGCCGATGTGCCAAATGATAGCTTTATCGCCAAGTTGGGGCCAGAAGCACTCGATGCCGATTTCACGAGTCGGATCTTTCGGGAGCGGCTGGCTCGGCGATCACGCACCAGCATTAAGGCTGCCATTCTCGATCAAACAGTCTTGGCTGGGGTGGGGAATATCTATGCTGATGAGGGCTTGTTTTATGCCAAGCTTCATCCGGCTACGACGGTAAAAGATGTCAGTACAAAGAAGCTCAACCGGCTGTATCAGGGGATTCGCGAAGTAATGCTATTGTCGATCTCGCTCGGCGGCTCAAGTGATAAGAATTATGTCGATGCCGAGGGTAAGCCGGGGAGCTACTTGAAGTTTGCCAAAGTCTTTCGGCGTGAGGGTCAGCCCTGCCTGGTGTGTGGGCATACAATTCAGAAGCTACGGGTGGCTGGTCGAGGGACGCATATATGTCCGCACTGTCAACCGTTGCCCCGCAGCAGATCACGGACGGTGTCGTCATGATTCAATTCCTGAGTGGCAAGAATGATTTCGCCATCAGCCAACACATTATGAAAGTGCGGCGCCAATATGAGCAAAAATACGCGGACGGTTTAGAAGCCATCGATCTTGATCTGCAGGAGGTATCGTACGCTAGTTTGGAGCAAGCTATCCTTGCTCAACCGATGTTTTTTTCACATCGTTTGGTGATGGTCCGTTCGCTGGTGAATGCCGTTAGCTACATTGATTCACTCATCAAGCTACTCGATAAGGTACCCGAATCAACTGTCTTAATTCTTGACGGACGAGGCCTCGACAAGCGTTCAGCTATCTATAAGCAGCTGGTCAAAATACCTGGTGCCAAGCTGTACGAGCCACTCAATGAAGCCGATCTGGTTCGCTGGCTGCAGCGCGAGGCAGCTGGGCATGATGCCAAACTCGCCCCTGGCGATGCGCGCTATTTGATCAAGCGGGCCGGGTCTGATCAGTGGCGCTTACAGCAGGAAGTTCTTAAACTGAGCGCGGCTAATAATGCACCGACTCAAGATCTTATCAAGGATTTAGTACACGAAGATCTGACAGCCTCGGTTTTTGATCTGATAGCTTTGATTCAACAGCATAACCCAGCCGCTGCCCTCAAGCGCCTCGATGACCTCCTTATATCGGGAGCCAACGAACAGCAGCTAATCGGGACACTCCAATGGCACTACCGAGTGCTGGCACTGGCGGCCTTCGCAGCCACCGAATCCGAAATCCTGGCTGCCGGACTCAAGCCGTATGCAGTTAGTCGAGTGCAATCGAGTGCTCATTCGCTGGGTCGTGACGGCGTAGCGCAAGGCTACCAGGCTCTCCTGCAAGCTGATGCGGCGATCAAATCTGGTGACAAAAAACCGCACCAGGCCATGACTGACCTGGTGCTGACATTATCGGGCTGATTTTCTTACTAGACGGTCGGCTTAAGTAGTCGACTGCAAAAAATTAGGCTATTTTTTGACAGCAGCTGGTTTCTTCGCAGTAGTAGCTTTCGCAGCTGGCTTGGCAGTCTTCTTGACTGGCTTAGCGACGGGGGTCTTGGCCTTGGCTTTCGGAGCTGACTCTGTGCCGTAGGCTTTGTCGCTGGCCAGGTTGTACTGACGGGTCAATGAGCTCTTACGACGGGCGCCAGTGTTCTTGTGTAGCGTACCTTTTTTGATAGCTTTATCGATGTGCGAGATAGCTGTCAGCAGCTCGCTGTGAGCGGCCTTGAGGTCTTTTTCGGCGATGGCAACTTGGGTTTGCTTGGTAGCAGTCTTGATCCGGCGCTTAGCGGCTAGATTGCGTGAGCGACGCTTAGTTTCCTGACGAACACGCTTGATAGCTGATTTGATGATAGGCATAGGGGAGTGATTTCCTTGATTAATGAAATGCTTGGGTTTTCTCATATCTAGAGCTTTTTCAAGCGTGACGATTGCTGCTTTTGAGCTTCAAAAGAATGCAACCGTGAGACCGAGGTATCATACCCCATATCTGGATAATTGTCAAAGCAGTTGGCCAGGTTTTTACTACACCGTCACTTTTAGCCACCGTCACGCCACAAGCTCAGCCGCTAACATAGACAATCTAAACTAGTTATGTTATTGACAAACCACCTCAGATCAGGTACAATACCTAATTCCCTATGCAAAGTAATGAGCCAACACCCAAGCAGCAAGCCACTGAGCTACTCAAGCAAGCTCAGAGTATTCTGCTCGTCACCGGACGTCAACCATCTGTCGATCAGACGATGGCGGTATTTGCTTTGCAGACAGCTCTGACAAAGGCCGGCAAGAAGTGTCACGCGGTGGTGACTGACGAGCTGCCGACTGCCAGTTCGATCATCGATGCCAGCATGATCTCGCGCACCCTTGATGGTGTCCGAGACTTCATCGTCGCACTTGATCTGAAGCGAGTCGAGGTTGAGAAGCTGAAATATGACATTGCCGACCAGAAGCTCAATATCACCATCACTCCACACGCCGGTAATTTTACTTCAGAGGATGCCAGCTTTGACTACGGCGCTTTTCAGTTTGATCTCGTCGTTGTGCTGGGCGTCCACACCATTAGTAAGATCGATGCACTCTTGGAGCAAAATCCAACGCTATTCGATGGTCTCCATCTGATAAATTACGATTTTCACCGAGTCAATGATCAGTACGGTAGCGTTAATTTTATCGATCAGGCTGCTACTAGCGTCTGCGAGATGTTGATTAGTACGATTGATTCGCTTGGCACTGGTCTGATCGATCCAGAGATCGCCACCGCCCTCCTGACCGGTATCATGTCGGCCACTAACCGCTTTACGACCGCCTCGACATCTGCCAAGGCTATGACTATGGCCGCCCAGCTGATGAGCTCAGGAGCCCGCCAGCAGGAGATCGTGAAGGTGTTGTTTGCCGAACGCGCTAAGCCATTGCCTCGTCCTACGGCCCCTAAGACAGTTGCTGAGACTCTGCCATCTGAAACGATTGCTCAGCTCAAGGCTGCTGCTGATCAGATGCAACAGGCCTCGGTCTCCCAGCCTGGTCAGATCACTGCACCAGACCCGTCATTCTCTGTTGCTTAAAAACCGCTAGTGCATTTTATTTGAGAAACCTGCATACTAATTGTATTCATTATGAACTACGGTAATCTCTCACAACCCGAAGGCCTTTGGCTGATCGATAAGCCTTACGAAAAGAGTTCGTTTTGGGTTATTTCCCAGATGAGACGACTAACGAATACGAAGAAAATAGGCCACGCTGGGACACTTGATCCGCTGGCCACTGGCTTACTGCTGGTTTTAGTTGGCAAGACATATACCCGCCAAGCAGATTCGTTCCTCAAACAAGATAAGGTTTATGAAGTGGAGTGCAAACTGGGCTATACGACCGAGACAGATGATGCTGAAGGGGAAGAAGTATTCGTCAGTGATATCAAGCCATCGGAGGCTGCTATCAAGAAATGCATCACTATTCTGACCGGTGAGATAGACCAGGTGCCGCCCCAATACAGCGCCATCAAGATCGGTGGTCGGCGGGCCTACAAGCTGGCTCGGGCTGGTCAGAATCCTGAGATGCCAACTCGCAAGGCTCAGATTTACTGCTGGGAGTATGTCAGCTATGAGTATCCATATATTAAGGCGACGGTGAAGGTTTCGAGCGGCACTTATGTTCGTTCATTAGTGCGTGATCTGGGCCTATTGCTGGGGACAGGGGCGTATATGTCGGATCTGCGACGCACTCAGATAGGTGAGTACGATATTTCAAACGCTCAGACCATCCAGGGACTTGAAAAGCTCGCCTCAATCTGATATACTGCAGTAACTATTATGACTACAACTCAACTCGACAAAAAAACTCTGGTCAAAAAGCATGGTCAACATGCCAAGGATACTGGTTCAGCTGAAGTTCAGATTGCAATCTTCACGACGAAGATTATGCAGCTGACCGAGCACCTCAAGAAGCACAAACAAGATAACCACAGTCGCCGTGGTTTATTGGCAATGGTCTCGAAGCGGCGTCGGTTGCTTGATTATCTGCATCGCAGCTCACAAGAGCGGTATGCGGCTATTATCAAGACCCTCAAGCTTCGCCGTTAGCTTAAAAGGTACAGGTTAGCGCATTTCTGCGTTGACGCTTGTGCGCTTCACTCTCCGTAGGCTACCTACGGTTCGCTGCAGTGCTCACCGCCGCCTTGAACTGCATCTACCTGTACCTTTTAAGCGGCGCTAAGAATTTCTACTTCTTCGCTCAAAACCTCGCTTTCGCCTTGCACCTTACTACTCCAGTAAGCTAACGTGTCTTGAGACGTACGGCTCGGTCCGTTCCTCAGATTCGCCTCGTACTCCATCACTCCAAGTGGCGTTTAGCCGTTGCTTAAACAACAGTTTTTGAGTGCGTACCTTTTATGCCACTAGACCTAGCCTGTACCTGTTTATTCCAACTGTAGTAGAATGATGGTGCAGGTGCATACAAACCACCAAACTAAGTACCGCCCGACAAGAGCAAGCAGGTGAAAGAGAAGATATGATCAGCCATCTGGTCGCATGCTCTCTGGCACCTGACACTCAAGCCATGATTTTGCATGGCGCAGGGCACTAAATAAGGATATATATGACAATAATTCACCCCTTTGGCGGGCAGCAACTCAGCTTTGAAGCCGAGTTCGCTGGACGCAAACTGATCATTGAAACAGGTAAGCTCGCATTCTTAGCCGACGGCGCCGTCACGGTTCGCTACGGCGACACAGTCGTCTTCGCATCAGCCGTAGTCTCAGCCGATCCGAAGCCCGATCAAGATTTCTTCCCACTGCTGATAGATTACGAAGAGCGTATGTATGCCTCGGGCAAGATCTCAGGCAGTCGGTATGTCAAACGCGAAGGCCGTCCCAGCGATAAGGCTGTGTTGACCTCACGACTGATCGATCGACCAATTCGACCACTCTTCCCGAAAGGCTATCGAAACGACGTCCAGGTCGTTGTCATGCCGCTCTCAGTCGATATGGAGCATGATCCTGACATCATTGGTATGATCGCTGCCTCGTGTGCCCTGATGCTGACCGGAGCGCCTTTTGAAGGTCCGGTGGCTGGTATTCGGATTGGACAGATCGACGGTCAGCTGGTGCCATACCCAACTAACACTGATTTACAGAAGAGTACGCTCAATCTGACCGTGGCTGGTACCAAAGATGCCATCATGATGGTCGAAGCTGGTGCCGAGGAAGTCAGCGAAGAAACTATGCTTGAAGCCCTCCAGCTCTCGATAGACAGCTGGCAGCCAGTGATTGAGTTGCAACAAAAAATGATTACCGCAATGAAGGTCGAAGCCCAGAAGTACGATCTCTATAAGGCTGACGAGGAATTGACCGAGAAGATTGAGCAGCATTTGGCTGGTCGTCTCGGCCAATACGTACGTCACGATGATGGCTTGAAGCGGCAAGACTCGATTAATGAATTACGCGATGCGGCTCTGAGCGAATTCGGCCCACTCCCAGCCGGGGTAGAGGACGACAAGGAACGCCACTCAAGAGGTGCCGTGGCTGGAGCTTTCACCAAGGCCATCGACAATGAGATCCGACGTGGCATCCTCGAAGACGGCGAGCGCCCTGATAAGCGCAAGACGACTGAAGTCAGACCTATCTCGGGTGAGGCTGGCGTATTGCCGCGCACCCATGGCTCAGCTGTGTTCACTCGTGGTACTACCCAGGCACTGAGTCTCACCACTCTGGCACCGACTAGCTTCTCGCAAATGATCGATACTATGGAAGAGGACAGCGTCAAGCGCTACATGCATCATTACAACTTCCCACCTTATTCGACAGGGGAAGCGCGACCATTGCGCTCAACCGGCCGACGTGAGATCGGACATGGGGCCTTGGCCGAAAGGGCGCTCGAGCCAATGATTCCAGCCGCTGAGGAATTCCCATACGCCATCAGAGTGGTCTCAGAAATATTAAGTTCGAATGGTTCAACCAGTATGGCGGCTGTCTGTGGTTCGAGCTTGTCCCTGATGGACGCTGGAGTGCCGCTCAAGCGCCCGGTGGCTGGGATTGCTATGGGGTTGATACTTGATCACGCCAAACCCGGTACATACGTCATTTTGACAGATATCCAGGGAGCTGAAGACTTCGCTGGTGATATGGACTTCAAGGTAGCTGGTACGGATCAAGGTATTACTGCCTTACAGATGGATATCAAGGTCAAGGGCATCACTGTCGATATCATGCGTGACGCTTTGGCGCAGGCCAAAATTGGTCGGCAGCACATTATGTCCAAGATGATGGAGATTTTGTCTGCCCCTCGAGAAGAATTGTCTGAGCACGCCCCTCGTATTACTAAGGTCGTGATTGATCCTTCGAAGATCAAGGACGTTATTGGTAAGGGTGGCGAAATGATTCGTCGTATCACCGAAGAGACCGAGACGCAGATTGATATTGAGGATTCTGGCTTAGTCATGATTTACTCTGATGTGGCGGCAAACGCCAACCGCGCCAAGGAGTGGATCGAGACTCTGACAGCTGATGCCGAGATTGGCAAAGTCTATGCCGGTACGGTTATCAAGATCATGGACTTCGGTGCTTTCGTCGAGTTTATGCCCGGTCGCGAAGGCCTCGTTCATGTCAGCCAGATTGCCGACTATCGAGTCGAGAATGTGAGCGATGAATTGAGCGAGGGCGCTAGCGTCAAGGTGAAGCTGCTTGAGAAAGATGATCGAGGAAGGTACAATCTGAGTATCAAAGCTGTTCAATCGGAATAGGCCAATGAGCGGACTCGACGATAGTGTTCAGAACCTAATAAAAAGTGCTCAACTTGACCAAATAGCCGCCAGAATAGCCTCCTGCGAGGTATGCACTGACCTATGTCGGGCAGCCACCAATCCTGTGCCCGGCGAGGGTTACCCAGAAGCAGATATCATGTTTGTGGGTGAAGCCCCCGGGGCACAAGAAGATCGCGAGGGACGTCCATTTATCGGTGCATCAGGCAAGATACTTGCCGAAATGCTATCGAGTATCGGACTCACCAGAGAAGACGTCTACATCACTAATATAGTGAAGTATCGTCCTCCTAATAATCGCGATCCGCTCCCAGCTGAGATCAAGGCCTGTCTACCGTACCTACTCGAACAAATTGAAGTCATTCAGCCGAAACTGATAGTCCTACTGGGCCGCCACGCTATTGCAGTCTTCTTCCCGAAGCTCAAGATAAGTCAAGCGCATGGCCAAGCCATCGAGCACACATACGAGCAGGCTGGTCAGACGCGACAGCAGCTATGCTTGCCCCTGTATCATCCGGCGGCCGCTCTGTATAACGGTTCGCTGCGATCGACCTTGAGTGAAGATTTCGCCCAGATACCAGCCATTCTTGCTGCCATTGATAGCACTTCGTAATTACACATATACCTGCATGTTTGAGCCCTCTGATCAGTCAGATGCGCTTTATAAAGCCCTAGCAAGCACCGATACGAGAGCCCAGACATGCAAAACATCTCTATAAAGAAAGGAAATGAAACATTATGTCAGAACAAATAACCAGTCAGCCACAATCGGCTGACAATAACAAACCAAAGCCGCAGTCACCGACTCCTGCCCAGAATGCTCCGAGCACTCAGGCCAGCTCGTCGGATCGACCGGCCAGACAAAACCAAAATCAAAGCCAGAACCGTAATAACAACGGATCACAAAACCGTAATGCCCGACCTGGCCAGAGTGGCCAATCCGGTCAAAGCCGCAATTCTCAGAATCGTGGACAGGGCCAGTCACAAGGTCAGAATGGCCGCAACCAGAGCCGGTCAGATCGAGGTAGCCTCGGTCGGCCACCGCGTATGCGTATGCCGAAGGGCCCACAAACCTTTGTTAATGGCAGCTTTAATGCCAACGGTCATGGTTCAATCCCACAGCCGCGAGCAGTCGCCGTGCCTGGTCTCAGTAAGGCTGATGCCGGTAAGCTCAAGATCATTCCACTCGGTGGTCTCAGCCAGATCGGCAAGAACATCATGGCGCTGGAGTACGAAGATGACATTATCATCATGGACATGGGCTTCTCCTTCCCCGGCGAAGACCAGCCCGGAATTGATCTCGTCGTACCTGACGTGACCTATCTCGAGCAGCGCAAGCACAAGATTCGCGGGATTGTCATCACGCACGCCCACGAAGACCACGTTGGTGGTATTCCGTTCCTGTTGCCGAAGGTGCCAGCTCCGATTTACGCTTCGAAGTTTACTATCAAGTTTATTGAGCGGAAGCTCGAAGAGTATCGCTTGCCGTTCAAGCCTGAGCTGCATATCGTTGATCAGGATAAGCATGATCGGATCCAGCTCGGCGTCTTTAATATCGAGTTCTTGCGTATCACGCACTCGATTCCTGATGCCTGCTCACTAATCATCCGGACGCCGGTCGGTACCATCATCAACACCGGTGACTGGCGTTTCGAAGAGAACCCAATCGACGGCAAGCCATCCGACAAGCAGCGTCTCAAGGAGATCGGTGACGAAGGTGTGCTGATGCTGATGTGTGACTCGACCAGCTGCGAGAAGACGGGGCGCAGTGCCTCGGAGATGGAGATCGTCGATACTATCGATGAAATCTTCGTGCGCAACTACAACAAGCGCGTCATCATCGCGGCTTTCTCGAGCCAGATCACTCGTATGCAGATCATCATTAACGCCGTCGACAAGTCGAAACGCAAGATGGCGGTTGTCGGACGCAGTATGCTCAATAACCTCGAGCTGGCAGTCAAACTCGGCTACGTCAAGATTCCACCTGGTCTTTTGATCAACGCTCGCGAGATGGATAAGTACACCGATGGGCAGCTGGTCGTCGTTTCAACTGGTTCGCAGGGTGAGACTTACTCAGCCTTGCAGCGGATGGGGACTGGCGATCATCGTGACGTCAAGCTCAAGGCTACCGACGTGGTGATTCTTTCGGCCTCGATTATCCCCGGTAATGAAAAGACGGTTTGGGGCATGGTCGACAATCTGTACCGCTGGGGGACTTATGTCTACCAGCCAGCCACAGCCGAATTCGACGAGCTCGGTGTCATGCACACCTCAGGTCACGCCAGCATTGATGAGATCAAAGAAATGATCGAACTGACACGACCGAAGTACTACTTGCCAATCCACGGCGAGATGCACCATCTCTTTCACAACGCGGCTGTCGCCCTCTCGGCTGGCATACCAGATAGTAATGTCTTCGTGATCGAAGATGGTCAGACTTTGGCGGCTGATAAGAATGGGATCAAAGAAGGTCCGAAGGTGCAGTCTGGTTCAGTCCTGATCGACGGAGCCGGTATCGGTGACGTCCAGGAGATCGTCCTCAAGGATAGACTAGCAATGTCGTCCGATGGTGTCTTCATGGCCATCGCCACGATTGATAAGAAGACTGGCAAGCTCGCTACTAGTCCGGATATCATCTCACGTGGATTTATCTATATGAAAGATAATATCGAGCTGGTGCAGAAGAGCCGTCAGATTGTCCAAAATATCTTTGACAAGCGCGACAAGAGTCTGCCAGCTAACTCGCTGATCATCAAGACTCGCATGCGTGACGAAGTCGCGAACTATCTGTTCAAAGTCACCAAGCGCAATCCGATTGTTTTGCCGGTTGTGATTGAAGTCTAGGGGAGAGCCTACTCGACTAACGTAGTAGTCTCTCGAAGATTGAATTGCCCAACCACCGTCGGCTCATTTGGGTCGGCGGTTTGGTTTTCGTCAGGAGAAAGTATGCGTGGGCAGACTCGATTGTAGCGCCAGAAATCGGTCAGCGTATTGGTGTCACGCCCAGCCGGAACCCGTCGAATTCGACTACCTGCACTCACATTCTGGAATGGAGGACTCAATATAGTCGTATCGGTACCCCAGCTTATACCATCGATCAGCTTGTCTGCAGCATCACGAATAACGAGTCGATCACCAGCGAATTGCAGGCCGGCTTGACCGGCGCCATCCAAAAGTGGCGTTAGTATATACATCCTGCGGGCGGCTAGGCGAGTATCGGTTGGTAACGTAATGATCTTTCCAGCATTATCATCCAAATGCCAGCCACCGGCATTGATGTCTCGGAAGGTTGGATTGTAGATAATGATGAGTGGTCGTGTGCTGGCTGTAGTTGTATTATCGCGGCTACAGCGCAGCGTCAACTGCCGGAGCAAGACTGACGAGGTAACGCCAGGGGTTGGTGGTGTGAGAGTAAAAGTCAGGCTGTTACTAATTAGTGAAACCTGATTGCTTTCAAGAAAAGCTCGAGCTACTCGGAAGGATAGTAAGCTCACCATGACTCCAAGCACGAGGCCAACCGCTATTGTGGCCAGGCCAGTTCGGTAAAAGTTACCTTTCGGAGACAGCGGGTTTTGAAGTGGGGGATGTGGAACTACTTCGGCTGTGATAGTGCGCAGCTCAAGTACGTAAGGGCTGAGGTGGGGGTTTGCGCGAACCGGCATTATTGGAGGTGTGACGATTGCCTTAGTGATAGACTTGGCTTGATGCAGCTGTGACGAGACAGGCTCGAGCTCCATGAGTCGTTTAATGAGAAGCCGTGTTTCCGAAATGATTACGGCTAGTGCTGGCAGGTATATGAGAATCCCCAAGCCAATCGGGTGACGGGCGGCATCACTGAGTCGGCCGAGCACTGGTATAGATCGATCAACCCGACCGAGTACTTGCTTCGGTAGAATCGGCTGATCACTGCTTGAGTTTGCGTCACCACGAGTAGTGATCTTCAAAGGCACTCCGTGGCTTGAATCGATATTGATTATTCGGTGGGTATTAGTTTTCTTCGTACTTGTGCTGACGTAGGTGATGACATCCCCGACGCGAAGTTGCGTAGCGGGGATGCGGTGCACTAACACCAGAGCGCCGGGCTTGATGAAAGGCGCCATACTACCGGTCTGTACCGAGAGCGCCTTCCAGCCCGACTGCGGCAATGCGAAGAAGATCCAACTGCCCATCATGAGCAGTCCTAGGGTGAGTCCAATGTATTGGAGGATCTTCTTCATGCCTCGAAGCTAGAGCTTACTGTTGCTCGCCAGATATTTCGAGATCGAAATTACCGACACTGGCTGAAGATGAGCCAGGGAGAATCGAGCTTGATTCGAGCTTGAATTTGATATTGTAGTTACCTTTGGTGAGAAGCACCGAGCCATTTCCTTCGGCTCCTGTAGGGAAGTTATTGCCTGGCATCTCGACTGGTCCAGCCAACAATGCTGCCATGTCAGTTGGCTTTGAGTTTCCAAACTCGTCCGAAATAGTCACCTTCAAGTTTTGCCAGCCGCTGAAACCCGTTGAAGTCGGCTCAACAGGTACTCGTACAGCTAGTTTGAGATCGGCTGTACCATTGTTTTTGAGATAAAACGGCTTAGCTGCTGACTCAGTACCTGGCTTGAGCCCAGTGATAGTGAATCCAGTAGCTGATGTACTGTTCCAGCCAGTGCCGTCATAAATCTGGACGGCAGCATTGACTGTGCTGATTGAATTAGCCGCTAATGAAACGTTATTTGATGTAAGTGCTGCCCAAGTTACTCCTGTGGCCAGTACGGTCGTAGCCCCGATTACGCCAATGGCGCGGGCAATTATGGCTGTTCTAGACATCCATTCCTCCTCTATATATGTAAGTTAATCACAACATTTTGTTTGTGTGTTGTGTCTTTGTACCCATTATCTACCTATAAGCATAAGCATTACAACCGCAATTTGACACAAAAGACTGATCGGCAATACATTTTAAGCTTGCGTTTTTCTAATATATAGTGTATAGTTGCGCATTACTTGACCAGAAAAGTGAAAGGAATGAGAGGAATCGACATGCCGAGTACAATCTCAGGCTATAGTGCCTTGTTTATAGTATTTACGGCGTTTCTCGTGGTGGTAATATGCATCAACTTGCTAGCAAAATTTATAAACCTCATACTCAAGTTTCGCTTGCGCAGGCTCAAATACGACGCCGCCCGAAATTCTCGCGTAAGCAAGCCAGGTATTTCCTCGTAATATTCATCGCGAGTATCATTAGCTTTGCCCTTTCGTTGACAGTCTATGCTTCTAGTTATGAGCTACTTTTTAATAAAGACCTGCCAATTGTAGCCGCTATAGGTGAATGGTCTGAATCTAAAACTTTGCAGCGACTGGCGGGGGACAAGAATTCGCTTAATCAGCAGCTAACTGAATATGTTGGGGATAATGGTGAGCCGCAAGAATTACGCATTCCGAAAGCCAGCGCCAAAATTGCCTTGCTACCGGCACTGCAGGAATCAGATGGTAATTTCTTAACTCGATCAGCTACTGGGCATTTTCTGTTTACTTCCACCTCACGTAGCGGTGGATTAGGAAATGCAGTCATGTACATGAGGCGAGAATGGCGTTCGTTGGCCAATAATGTGGAAATTAATATTGATGACAATGTTTTCGTCGATACGCGCAAAGATTGGCGTTATATGTACAGGATCACCGAGGTGCAAAGAAACGAAGTTGCTCGTAACTATGTTGCCGCAACCTCAAGTCGAGCTTCATTGATTATATTGATGCAAGATGGCGATCAGCTGGAGCTCTATCGAGGCGAGTTAATTAGTCTTCAGAGTATTCAGAAATAGTCATGGACTTATTCTCAGCCTTCCGGAACATCGCCTTTTGGTTCGCCACACTTATGCTGGTGAAGTATTTTGTATTTTTGGTGATGGCGCCGTTCTATACCGTCAAAGAGAACTTACGGAAGATTCGAGCTGAGAAGCTTCGGATTAAGTCAGGCATCACGATTGCTCAGCCATTGATATCAGTGATTGTGCCGGCTTGGAATGAAGAGGTCGGTATCACGAAGACCATCAGATCTATTTTGAATAATACCTATAATAATATTGAATTGATTGTGGTGAACGATGGTTCGGTCGACAAAACAGACATACTCGTGCGAGATTTCATTCGTCGCCATCAAGTGAGCGCTCGAAAATTACGCTACTATTACAAGCCTAATGGCGGCAAAGGGCATGCCCTCAACCTTGGTATAAAGCAGGCTCGAGGAGATATTATATTTACCATTGATGCGGACTCAATCATGGATCGCCATGCCCTTGGCAACATCGTCAAATACTTTGAAGATCCGACGATTTGGGCGGCAGTCGGTACGGTGAAGGTCTCATCCAATCACACTTTGATCGGCTTCTTGCAGCGGCTTGAATACATGTTTGGGTTTTATTTTAAGCGGGCCCATGCTGTCATGAACGCCGAATATATCTTTGGTGGGGCTAATGCAGCTTACCGTCGAACGCTTTTTGAAGAAATCGGACTTTTTGATACTGAAAATAAAACTGAAGATATCGAGATGAGTTTGCGGGCCAGATACTTCGGCAAGCATTGTGCCTACGCTGAAGATGTAGTGGTGTACACCGAAGGGGCTTCCAGCCTAGCGGGCATCATTAACCAGCGGTTGCGTTGGAAGAAGGGTCGGTTTGATACCTTTCTGAAGTATCGAAGTTTGTTTTTCTCGCGGGAGGATCACCACAATCGCTGGCTGGCATTCTTCGTATTGCCATACTCTTTGCTGGCTGAATTACAGCTGCTATTTGAGCCAATCGCAATTGCACTACTCATAACCTATTCAGTTATCACAAACGATTACATATCTTTGGCGCTGGGCAGTCTATTTGTGATGGTTCTCTATCTAGTAAATGCCTTATTCTCACATGACGGTATCAAGTTGCGATATTTACTCATATTCCCATTCACCTGGCCACTTTTTTATATCCTCGTTTGGGTTGAATACATCGCTCTCATTCAGGGCTTGAGAATGGTGATTCGTGGCGATGAGATCGAGTGGCAGAGCTGGGATAGAGTTGGGGTACAAGAGGCTTAGTATGCAAAAAAAATACATAACACGCTATAGCCTCTACTTTATGACGGCTTTGTTAATTGGTTTTGCAGTTGTCTTCAACCAGTTCGTGAACTTTCGCACGCTAGACTTGCGATCAATCCTTGGCCAAAAACCAACTCAAACGGTAATTTCACAACTTTCAACAACTTGTCGGTCACAACCAGCAGTCAATCTAAGTAGTGTTCAGACCGCCTACATGCAAAAGCTGGCTGACTATCAGAAATTGTGTGGGAGTAAGGTAGCTGACAAACACATGATCTTTACCAGCATGCCGAATACCAGTGTGAATGCAAAAAATATGGCTGAGCGTCTGGCTGTGAATCTCAAGGACATGCAGCGAGCTAGTGTCCAGCCAGTTGTAATTGTCGAGCCTGTGACCGATTGGGGATTGATTGATTTTCAAGAGTTTGACACTGGCTTCTACGATCAATGGATTAATGATTATTTTAAAGCTCTTAAGGCGGCCGGAATAGCTGATAAAGATATGGGCATCTGGGTGCCTTTTCCTGAAGCCAATCTCCCGTATTGGAATCGTCGTAATGCCACTCCGCAAGACTTTGCTAAGATTGTAAATCGATACACGGCAATTTATAAGCAGTATTTTCCTGAAGCCAAAGCTAGCATACTTCTAAACTCAGCCACCTATGAGAGTGATGATTTTGATTGGGAAAGAGGCGAATATCAAAGCCTATTACCATATGTGAAGGATATTAAGCCGGGTCTGATTGATAGCTTCGGCTTGCAGGGCTTTCCCTGGTCGCCGCCGGCTTCGCGTGCTGGTAACGGTATATTTGATGCTAAAGAATTCCTCAACCATGACCTGGCTACCGAAGCTGCCCGTAAGCTAGGGGTCAAGGAGATTTGGTTTAATACTGGTACGTTCGCGAGCAAATATGCACAGGATGCTGAGAAGCGGGTTGAGGTTTCGGCTCAGAAACGAAAAGAAGTCAGTTACGGTATTACAAATGAAGTGCAACTGGCCCAGAAGGATGGCTACACGGTTTGGGTAAATATTTTTGCTGAAGACAAATCGGCTGTGTCTGAGGCAACGAACTGGTCATACCTGCAGCTGGGACGTGAACATCAGCAGGTTTTTGCAGACTTTATCACAAGACTTGATTCTTCCGGCATAGGTATCAGTCTCTATGACCTCAAGAAATAAAAATACCCCCTCATCCCGCAATGGGACGAGGGGGTGAGAAAACATATTTAATACAAACTGGTTTGCCATAACGCTACATTTCACAGACCTTCACAATGAAGTCGGCTACATCTTCGGCTGACAGATGTGAGTTGTCGATCACATGATAGCCCAGCCGGCTGGCCACTTCTTCTGTCAAAAGATTGCCGTATTCCTTCGCCATATCGGCTTTGTCACGATTCAAAACCATGTGCAGTGGCTCATCAGCCCGAGTGGCTCGGACTTGAGCGTCGGCGGTCATGTAGAACTTGGCGGTGGCATCAGGGAAGATGACATGTCCGGCATCACGACCTTCGCAGACAATGCCATGCTCGATGGTTGCGGCGTATTCGCGCCAGCGCTGGTTGACCCAATCTCTGATTGGTCGGATGGCTGAAACGTCCGAAATGGTGAGATTGATCTGAGCAGTCTTGAGCTCAGCCAGGCTGACGGGTGAGCTCATACATTCGATCACAACACCGTCTTGGATTGTTACATCCATGTATTTCTCGACCCAAATTGCTAAGTCTTGCTTCCAGATCTGAATGTTACTGCCAGCATTGGTATTGAGCTTGTGGTGCATCAAGGTAATCGCTCGGTATAAGGTACCGCTGTTGATGGTCGTCAGGCCGAGCCTTTGTGCAGCGTTTTTGGCTGCGGTTGATTTGCCACTACAAGCTGGTCCGTCAATGGTGATGATGCGTGGTTCGACGGTCATGCCGCCTCCTTTTTTGGAAGGGAGTAGTAGGTACTTATACGTCATTTAGACAATACCAGTATAGTGTCGGCCTACTCAAGGATAAGCGATATATCAAGCAGGCTTGCTTTTTTGTCTCTCGAAGACTATACCTAGATATAAAGCAACCTATATATAAGGAGGGGAAGGATGAAAGAATATCGAGATTACTTTGCAGAATTTCTCGGCACAATGGTGCTGGTACTGGGTGGCTGTGGGGCAGCAATTTTGGCAGCCCCAAAGGTCGGTGTACTCGGAGTTGCCTTAGCTTTTGGTTTGTCACTGACGGTCATAGCTTATGCCATCGGTCACATCTCTGGCGCACACGTCAATCCAGCCGTCACCATCGGCCTGGCTGCCAGTGGGCGCTTCGACAAGAGCCGCGCCTTTGGCTACGTAGTCGCGCAGTGTGTCGGTGGTCTCGTGGCCGGTGCTGTCTTGCTCTACATCGCTTCTCACACACCAGATTTCTTGCTCGAAGCGAAGAGTTTTGCCGTCAATGGCTTCGGAGATCTCTCGCCGACTGGAGCCAGTAAAGGTGCGGCCATGCTAATCGAAGTGATCATGACGGCGATTCTCGTATTTGTGGTGAGTGCCACGACTGACAAAAGATTCCCAGCTGGTTTCGGTGGCGTCGCTGTCGGTTCAGCCCTGGCTTTGATTCACCTTATCTCGATCCCAGTTACGAATACGTCGGTCAACCCAGCTCGTTCGATAGCAGTAGCTATGTACGTCGGTGGTAGCGCGGTCAGTCAGCTCTGGGTCTTCGTATTGGTGCCAATTCTCGGTGGAATTATTGGCGCGCTGACCTATAACCTCCTCGCCAAAGACTAAAGTTCTCGACAGTACAATCTAGAGCTTGACCTCGCCAGTGGCGGATTGCAGCTCAAATAGCCGCCGATACAAACCTTTTTCCTGGGCGATAAGCTCTGGATGTCGACCACGTTCAGCAATCTTGCCGCCCTTGAGCACAATGATCTCGTCGGCGTGGCGAACGGTCGAGAGCCGGTGAGCGATAGTTAGGCTGAGTCGACCGCGCATCAGCTGCTTCAGGCCGGCTTGGACGAGTCGCTCGGACTCGGAGTCAAGCGCTGAGGTAGCTTCGTCGAGGATAATCAGGTCAGGATTCTTCAGAATAGCCCGGGCAATGGCGATGCGCTGCTTCTGCCCACCAGAGAGTTTGACCCCACGTTCGCCGACTAGCGTGTTGTACTGCTTTGGTAGCTCGTCGATGAATTCACTGGCATAAGCTTGGTCGGCGGCATCTTGCAGCTGAGCCTTGGTGGCCTTGGCATTAGCCAGCTTGAGATTTTCTTTGACCGTCGTGTTGAAGAGGGCAACGTCTTGCATAACCATGCCAATGTGCTGCCGGACTGACTCATGTGTGAAGCTACTGGCCGGCCTATCATTGATATAGATCTCACCGCTGGTCGGAGCATAGAAGCGTAGTAACAGCTTGGTGATGGTGGACTTGCCGACGCCGGATGGACCGACTAAGGCGACACTCTTACTGGCATCGATGCGGAAGCTGATGTCGCTGATTGCACCTTTGCTACTCTCAGGGTAGGCGAATGAAACAGCTTTAAACTCGATTGATTGTAGCTGTCTTAGTTCAATCGCATCTGGACTATCGGGAAAGCTTGTCTCGGTTTCTAGCACTTCGATTAGACGCTCGACATCGCGCTCGACGTCATCTGTGCTGGGAATGAATTGGGCTAGCTGGCGAGCATTGCCGCGGACGGTGCCGAAGTAGGTGATCAGGGCGACGAACTCACCGGCGCTAAAACGGCCGTTGATGGTCTCGCCGAGGACGACCACAATTGCTATGACGAGAGCCATCTCGTTGAAGAGGGTGACTCTGGCTTGGGAGGCCTGCCAGTCTCCACGGACTTTTATGCCCAATTTCTGTCCCGTAGCTGACTCACGCGCGAATTTATGACGCAAGCTTTCAAATGAGGACAGGGTTGCGAGTGTTGCCATATTTTGGACTGTTTCGACTGCTATTGCTGCTCCTGTTTCATTGCTTTTCCGCCACGCGCGATTCGGTTCTTTATTTAGCTTGATCATACGCATGTATTCCCAGCTTGGAAATACAACGATAGCAATGCTTAGACTACCCAGCCAGAAGTCTTTGAAAAACAAGATAGTCGTGATAATAAGCAGTGAGAAAATGGGTCCAAGGAGTGAATAATTGAGCGTATTTACCCAACTAACAAACGACCCGATACCATCTTGGACGCGCTGATTGATGGCGCCGGGACGATTTGTCTCGAAGTACTCAATGCCCAGGTGAGTTAGTTTTTCAAAAACGTTTACTCTAAGAATAGTTCTGGCTGCCAGCATTGCTTGCATGGTGAGCATATTAAACCCATAGCTCATCGCTACCGTGATTAGGGAAAGGGCTAGGAGGAGCCATAATTGCCCCGATAGATCTGCCCAGACTAAATTGCCACCCTGCCGCACAACCGTATCGACTATCGTCTTATAAATCTGGGGATGATACGCCACGACGGCCGCCAGCAGGAGACTAAACCCAGCCACTCCGGCAATGCGCGCATACATACCCTTTATATAAGGAAACAGTTTGAGAATATTTTTCATACCCCCATTCTCCCTAAAATGCTTATATTTGACAAGTCTTTCTTTTATGGTGCAACTGTGCTATAATGGGTGGTAAGTTAAGGAGGGAATCCTAACTTTTAGCTTGATAGTTTTACATCTGGAATAACCTAGTAAAACCAGGCATAATGGATTGATACAAGGATATGGCACCAAAACCCCGAAAAAAAACCCGCGCTCGAGCTAAAACCTCGCGCAAACCAGCTGTTGAGAAGCAGCCGTTACTATCGAAGGCTGCTAAGCAAGACATTGCAGCTATCTTTGTGATTGGCGTTGCCGTTCTGATCACGGTCGCATTCTTTAACGGCGCTGGCTCGCTGGGTATCGCTCTGCTAGCCGGTTTGCAAGGCCTCATCGGTAAGGCTGTCTACCCACTTCCAATTGCATTACTGATGCTGGCTTACGCACTGTTTCGGGTCAGCAAATACGAGCTCAAAGCAAATAATTACTTTGGCCTGGTAGCGTTCTTTATACTGCTGGCTGGGATTCTACAATTTAGCCTGGCTGGCAAGGGGACTGAGCTCTCCCTGCTGCCGCAGCAAGGTGGCTTCATCGGCTACGCCTTGTGGATGATCATAAACCCTTTACTCAATCAACCTTTGGCACTGTTTGTACTGATTCTGCTCGAGCTGATTGTGATTGTGGTAGCCACAAACGTGCGCCTGTTCGAGCTGTGGGCTAAGCTGATCGGCAAGCAGCCACGGGCCGAAGGTGAGACTGATCTGGAAATCAAGCAGCCTGGCTTTACCGTTAGTACGAAGCTACCTTTTAGGGGTCCGATTGGCGATGGTGATGCATCTAAAGCTGAGGTGAAACCCCGAGCTGCCGTGACGGCGAGCTTTGACAAAGACTGGAAATACCCACCGCTTCATTTGCTCAAAGAAACCTCCTCGCAGGCCGATGCGGGTAATGAAAAAGAAAAAGCTGCTTTAATTGGCTCGACTTTCAAAGAATTTGGCATTGATGTCACCATGGTCGGCGTCAACGTTGGTCCGACAGTCGCCCAGTACACTCTGCGTCCATCCAGTGGCGTCAAACTTAATAAGATCACCACGCTTGATCGCAACCTAGCCCTGGCACTCAAAGCGCCGCACATCCGGATAGAGGCACCGATACCTGGTACTGACCTAGTCGGTATCGAGGTGCCGAATGAAAAAAGTGCCCAAGTCAGACTGCGTGATATTCTTGCCAGCAAAGAAATGCAAGCCCAGACCAGCAAGCTAGAATTTGCTTTGGGCCGCGACGTTTCGGGCGAGATTTTGTCAGCTGACCTCGCCAACATGCCGCACTTGCTGGTCGCCGGTGCCACCAAGGCGGGTAAGTCAGTCATGATTAATACTATGCTAACATCGCTGTTGTATCGCAATTCTCCTGCCGAGCTCAAGCTCATCTTGGTCGACCCGAAGCGTGTCGAGCTGACTCCATACAATGACATTCCACACCTCTTGACCCCAGTCATCACCGAGGCCGATAAGGCGATTTCGGCTATGAAGTGGGCGGTCACTGAGATGGATCGCCGATACAAACTGCTGGCCGAGCATCAGAAGCGCGATATTGGTGAATTTAATAGCATCAAAGATATCCAGTCAATGCCGTATATCGTGCTGGTTTTGGATGAATTCGCCGACCTCATGGTGGTGGCGGGCAAGGACGTCGAGGGGCTGATTGTGCGGATCGCGCAGATGTCTCGAGCGGTTGGTATTCATCTAGTGCTGGCTACGCAGCGACCGAGTGTTGGCGTTGTTACCGGACTGATTAAAGCCAACTTGCCGGCTCGTATTGCGCTCACAACTACTAGTCAGATCGATAGTCGGACCATCATTGATCAAGCCGGAGCTGAGAAGCTACTCGGTAAGGGCGATATGCTCTTCTCTTCACCCGAATTTATGAAGCCAAAGCGAGCTCAGGGTGTGCTCATAACTGGCGACGAAGTCGGTGCAGTCACGGCGTTCTTGAGGAACGAAAAAGCCCCCGACTATAACGAAGAAGTTCTCGCTCAAGCCGTCAAGATCTCCCAGCGCGGTGGAATCATGTCGACCGGCGGCGGCAGTCGTCATGACGACGATCTGTATGACGAAGTGTTGGAGTTTGTGATTCGCAACGGCGAAGCATCATCGAGTCGCATCCAGCGCCACTTTAGGGTTGGCTACGCGCGGGCGGCTAGTTTGATCGATATGCTTGAGGAAAATGGCGCGATTGGACCGAAGGACGGAGCCAAGCCACGCCAAGTCTTGGTGAGCTCGGCCGACATGGGAGGAGCCGATATGGGGGACGGACTGGATGGGCCTCGTGATGGGTCGGATTCGGCCGATGTATAAGCATGCCTGAGCCATCGGGAGCCAAGAAGAAATCTCCACAATCTCCAGCTGATATACTTTCGTCTTCGACTCAGAATCGGTCTGGCGAACAGTCGCTGGGGGTGATTTTGCTACGTCGCCGTGAGAATCTTGAGCTGACACTGTCTGAGGCCGAGCAGGCCACGCGCATCCGCGGTACGTATTTGGAAGCCATCGAGTCGGGGGACTATGAGGTGATTAAAGACGACGTTTATTCGAAGGGGTATGTTAGGAATTACGCTGATTATTTAGGACTTGATACCAAGCCAATTCTCAAGATTTACGAACGCGAAAGGGCGGCCGAGCGCGAGATGAAACGCCAGAGCCGACGCAAGAGTGGTGGTGGTATCCAATTAGGCCTCAAGCCAATCCGGTCCAGCCGCATGGTGGTAACACCGCGAACGTTCTTGGCTGTGTCGGTGGGGGCGTTGCTTTTGGTTGTTTTGCTCTACATTGGCTGGCAAGTCGCTGTGCTATCGGCGCCACCACGGTTGGTCATCAGTTCCACGGAGTCTACCAGCGTCACTACCAGCTCGGCTTTTGTGGCTGGGAAGGTTGAAGGTGGGGCTGATCTCTTCATAAATGACTCACCCGTATTGGTGGCTGCCGATGGGAGTTTCCGGGAGCGAATTGCGGTGGTTGATGGACGTAATGAGATCAAGCTGACAGTCAAAAATCGACTCGGTAAGTCAGCTTCGCAGACCTACGTTATTACCGCTCGATTGCCAAAAGAATCGACCGTACCGACACCCAGTCCGATGACAAGCCCTACCACCAGCCCAATTCCGGGGGCAGCCGCAACACCGACACCAAACCCAATTGATGGCGTGCAGTCGAAGGTTCAGATCGGAGACGCCGCGACGTGGATTATTATCGAGGCCGATGGCAAAGAAATTTTTCGGGGCACTATGCTCGCCGGAACCAGCCAGATATTTGCCGCGGCTGATCAGTTGAAACTCGCCACCGGTAATGCTGGAGTGACTAGTGTGACGCTCTCGAACAAAGTAGTCAGCAACAAAAACCTGGGTGTTTTGGGGGCTGCCGGTGAGGTCAAGCGCGATGTGATTTGGGATCGTGATTCTAAGCAATAGACTCTGTGTCGGGTAGGAACAGGCTTGTGCTTGCTGAGCTGGTCACACCACTCTCTTTCTGTAGGAGGAGAGTGGTATTATTTACAAATAATCGAACAAAAAACAAAATGCACTTGACATGATCGTATTACATTCGGTATTATCGAATGGATGTAATTCATATAAGATAGGAGAGGTGATATGGCAGCTACAATTGCTCCCGAAGATATAATCAAAGCTAGTGCACAAGTTGATACTACGAAAGAAGGAACGCTGATGGACGCTACCAAGCCGGAACCAGCCTCGAAGGCCAAGCCGGATCCTAAGAAAAAAGATAATCAAGCCTTTCGCCCAGTCAAGATGACGGCCGCCGAGAAGACAGCCCGTCTGAAAGCTGTCGAGCTGGCGGTTGACCAGATAGAGCGACAGTTTGGGAAGGGCTCAATTATGCGCTTAGGCGAAGGCATGCAAGTGCACATTGAGACAATCCCGACAGGCAGCTTGTCGCTCGATCTCGCACTCGGTGGGGGCATTCCAAAAGGTCGTATTATTGAAGTGTATGGCCCTGAGTCGAGCGGTAAGACAACTCTGGCGCTCCACACCGTAGCTGAAGTCCAGCGACAAGGTGGTCTGGCAGCCTTTGTCGACGCCGAGCATGCGCTCGACCCAGAGTATGCCGCCAAGATTGGCATCAACCTCGATGATCTGCTATCTCACAGCCCGACACTGGCGAACAGGCGCTCGAGATAGTTGAGACATTGGTGCGTTCGAGTGCTGTCGACATCGTTGTCGTCGACTCGGTAGCGGCATTGGTGCCACGGGCTGAGATCGAGGGCGAGATGGGGGATTCGCACATGGGTCTGCAAGCTCGTCTGATGAGCCAAGCCTTGCGTAAGCTAACAGGCATTATTAGCAAGTCTAAGTGCACGGTAATCTTCATCAATCAGCTGCGTATGAAGATTGGGGTTATGTTTGGTAACCCTGAGGTGACTGCTGGTGGACAGGCCCTCAAGTACTACGCTTCGGTCAGACTCGACATCCGCCGTACTGAGGCTCTCAAGGATGGTGACCAGAGTGTCGGGAACCATGTCAAAGTCAAAGTAGTGAAGAATAAAGTTGCCGCGCCATTTAAGATCGCTGAGTTTGATATTATGTTCAACGAAGGCATCTCCCGATCCGGTGACTTGATAGATCTAGCTGTTAAATATGAATTGGTGCAAAAAGCCGGTGCCTGGTTCTCTTACAAAGAAGAGAAGATTGGGCAAGGCCGCGAAGCCGCCAAATCGTTCCTCAGTGAGCATCCAGAGATTATGTCCGACCTCGATGGGCAGATCCGTGTGCTTGCCAAAGCTGGTAAGTAGGCCAGCTGGTACTTCTCATCTGAGACTAAAGTAAACAAGAAGTATTATCTATGCCGTTGATTACCGATCTCAAGCCACAGCGACGTGACGGTTTTATCAATATTATCGTCGATGGTGAGTATTGGTGTGGCCTATCAGACTATCAGGTTGTCATTCAGGGTATTCACATCGGTGATGAATATGATCTGTCGACACTCGAGAGCTGGAAAGAAGTCGCTGAGGGAAGTAAGGCATATGCCGCTGCCATCCGCTACCTGTCTTACCGGATAAGGACCGAGGGTGAAGTTCGTGATTATCTCCGTCGCAAGGAGTTTGCCAATGACATTGACGTCACTATTGAGCGTCTACTGGCTGAGAAGTATATCAATGATACAGACTTCGCTGGGCGGTGGGTTGTTATGCGAATTACACAGCATCGTTCGCCTCGCCACATTCGCTCTGAGTTGCTTAATAAAAAAGTTGATCAATACATCGTTGACGAAGCTTTGTTAGCTTACGATACTGAGTCAATACAGTCGCAAATCATCCAAATTGCACAAAAAAAAGTTGCTTCTGGTGAAACAACTCAAAAAATTATCCAATTCTTAAACCGTAAGGGCTATGCCTACCAAGATATTAAACAAGCTCTTGACAGTCTGACCTAATTTGGGTCAAGTTGGTTTTTTTAGAGAATATCTTGTCTTTGTTTAGCGTGATGCAACAACGGCGCGTACACAGACGGCAATTGCTGCTAGCCAGAGAAGAACAGTTATCAAGCCCACAACCCTCCTTTTACTTGCCTTATTTTAGTCTTTTTATAAGCATAAGCACAAGTAGACAGAAGCCGAACATTGTAGTTACTTTTACAACATGTAGGCCTGGTTAAGCTGGAATGGCTTGGGTTGCTCGGCTGCGGACATGAGCCTTGTCATTTTTGACTTTGACAACGCGTTTTTTCGTATCGATATCGAGTATTGATGAGCTTGGTAGAATTCTTTGGGTCATATGGAATCTTTGCCAGATTGGGGGCATAATGTGGAGCTTTTCAACTTTCATGAGTTGGCTTGATAGCGCATAGTCTGTCACTCGTCCTAGCCTAGCCCCAGATGCAGCTATGACAGAGTAGCCAAATAGGGTGCAGCCTTGCTCAATGAGAGTTTTTTCTCGTACGAAGTCATCGGCTTCACCAATATTGTCCTTTGTTTTTATGATCAGGTCGAAGTGAGTACTAATCTGGGCTTGTTGGGCTCTGACATAATGCTTGGCAGAAGTATCCTTGCTGCCTCGAAGTGAGAATAGCACTACCTGCAATGTGCTTGGATCGAGAATAGTTTCATGAACCACCGCTATGATTGGGCTCTGTTCATTGCTCGAATCGATCACCCAAGCACTATGAATTTTTGAGGCTAAGACTTGCATGCTATAAGTATACTTGACCTGTCCAAACATTTTCGGTACAATTACGGTATTACTAGATAAAAAATAGTATGTTGTTTTATAAATAAACGCCTTTTTATTGAGTCTGGTTTCTGATTTTTTCAGGAATGCTACAACTTAATGAAGCCTCACTGTTTTTAAGAAGCAGCGAGGGGAGCCAAAGAAAGGAACTATATGCGACACTACGAAGTAGCTGTTGTGATGCATCCCGACCTCGAGATTGATCTAGAGCGGGCTGCCAGCAAGGTAGAGACAATGATCACCGCCCTCGGTGGCAAAATTGACAAAAAAGATAATTGGGGCAAGCGCAAGCTAGCCTATCGTATCAAGAAGCAGGACTGGGGTATTTATGCTTTCTATCAAGTCAGCATGGATCCATCTCAGATACAGCCACTCGATAATACCCTGCGTATCACCGATGAAGTCATGCGCTACTTGATTGTCTCTATTGATGACATCAAAATTATTATGAAACCAAAGTCCGATCCCAAAAAACGACCCTCCCGATCCGAAGACACCGCAAATACGCAAGACACAGCTGAGGCCGCAAAAGATAAGTAATCACGCATAGCAATTTAAGTGAGGGAGATAGATTATGGCAAAGGACTTTAACCAAGCAATCATCATGGGTAACCTGACGCGGGACCCCGAAGTACGGACCACACCATCAGGACAGAGCGTGGCGAGCTTCTCGATTGCGACTAATCGTAGCTGGCAAGATCAGCAAACTGGCGACAAGAAAGATGCTGTCGAATATCACGACGTTGTGGCCTGGGGTAAGCTCGGTGAATTGGTTGGGCAATATCTCTCAAAAGGGCGTCGCGCGATGATCGTTGGTCGATTACAAACTCGGCAATGGGAAGGTACTGATGGAGCTAAGAAGTCCCGCACCGAGATTGTTGCATCAGACATCAATTTTATCGGTGGCCCTGGTGAAGGCAGCCGTGACGAATCAGACATGGTACCTGCCTCGCGCAGCTCAAAGCAGCCATCAAAAGACAAACAACCAGTTGATGTTCAGGACATTGGTGATGATGAGATCAACTTGGATGACATACCATTTTAAAGGTTAGATAAAGGATAAGCATACACAATGGCAGATTTTCGTAAACAAAACCGTCTTTATAGTGAAGACATCGTTTCGATAGACTACAAAGACGTCAAATTGCTCCAGCGCTATGTGAATAGCACTGGCAAGATAGAAAGCCGTAAGCGGACTGGCGCGTCAATGAAGCACCAGCGACTGCTGGCGCAAGCTCTCAAGCGAGCCCGGCACCTGGCCTTGCTTCCATTCGTCGTCAAATAAACTGCGACGCATGCGTTTTGAGCGGCATCTACTTTGTTGATGTTTGGTGATCTTTCTCTTAGCGTACGTTTAGTACGTCTCACTCAAAATCACCGCATCGCCTCGTAGCTGCTCACTCAAAACGCATCCCTCGCCTGATGTAACAGATTAGGGATAAATGGAGATAGATTATGTACGGACCAACTGACTTGCGCAAAGACACACTTATCGAAATTGACGATGCACCCTACCGTGTAGTTGAGTATGCCCAAAAGCAAATGGGTCGGGGTGGTAGTATCGTCAATACCAAGCTCAAGAATCTCATCACTGGCGGAGTGATTGACAGGACTTTTCGTAATGATGAGCGAATTAAGCCGGCTGACATGGCTCGCATCAAGCTCCAATATCTCTATACGCAAGGCAATACACATTCGCTAATGGATCTGACAAGCTACGAGACTCACGAGGTAGATGTCAAAATTGATGCCGATTTGCCCAAATATATCATTGAGGGCGGTGAGATTGAAGGGTACCTTTTTAACGACCAAATCATTGGTTTCGAATGGCCAAAGAATGTACCACTTAAAGTCGCTCAAGCTCCTGGCTCAGATAAGGGCAACTCAGCCGCTGGTGCCACTAAGGCAGTTACTCTCGAGACTGGCATTGAGGTGCAGGCGCCATTATTCATTAAGGCCGGGGATATGCTGAAAATCGATACACGGACTGGGACCTACATCGAGCGCGTTAAATAAACTTGACTCCTGTGATCTCCAACAGTTTTTTGTTTTTTGTAAAAGCTGAATTTTACGAGACGTTAAATTTAAACAGCACCACGTCGCCATCGGCCATGACGTACTCACGACCTTCGAGCCTAACTTTGCCAATATCGCGGGCGCCTGACCAGCCACCGTTGCTTACAAAATCTTGCCAATTCACCACGTCTGCCTTGATGAAACCTTTTTCAAAATCAGTATGAATGACGCCAGCTGCTTCGGGCGCAGTCGCGCCCTGCAGGATCATCCAGGCGCGAGCTTCCATCTCGCCAGCCGTAAAATACGTTTGCAGCCCGAGTGCGCCAAAGCCAAGCTCTGCTAGTGCTTCCAGCCCAGATTGATCTTGGCCATACTCGCTGAGGAGCTCACTGGCTTCTTCGGGCGCTAGGTCTTTGAGTTGTGATTCGATTTCGGCGCACAAGACGACTGCTGGCAAAGGCGCGACCAGACTCTTCAGCTCCTCATGCGCAGCACTATCCGCTAGGCCAGCTTCATCGACGTTGAAGACATACAAGAAGGGCTTGGCAGTCAGCAGCTGCAAGTCTCGCAAGGACTGTGGAATCTCGGCAGGGAAGATACTAATAGCTAGCTCACCGCGATCAAGTCCAGCTCGAAGTAGTTGCAGCTCACCAACTGCTTGCTTGGCCTCCGCCGAAGTCTTGGCTTCTTTTTCGAGCCGCGGCAAGACTTTGTCGACAACGCTCAAGTCGGCTAAGATGAGCTCCATCTTAATAGTCTCGATATCGCGCGCCGGATCAACCGTGTCGTCGACGTGGATGATGTCATTATTTTCGAAGGCTCGCACGACCTGAACGATAGCCGCGCATTCACGGATGTGGGAGAGGAATTTGTTACCCAGACCAGCACCCTCGGCAGCGCCTTTGACGATGCCGGCAATGTCAGTGAAGCTGACCACAGCGGGGACAATCTTCTTGGCGTGCGCGACTTCGGCTAATTGGTTGAGCCGGGAGTCGGGTAGGGGGACCAAGCCAACATTCGGCTCAATCGTTGCAAAAGGATAATTGGCAGCCAGAATGTCGGACTTGGTGAGGGCATTAAAAAGGGTAGATTTGCCTACATTCGGGAGACCGACAATGCCGAGAGAAAGATTGCTCATCTGACTATTTTAACAGATTAAACAGGCATTATATATGATGATTTATAGGCAACAGATGTTGCAGATATTGGGCAGTTTAGAATTCATATTCTAAGTTTTGCCAGGCCAGTCCATCTTCATCGGTGTATGGCGGGTCGAGTTTTGTAAACCCAAGTTTTGTAAGTAAGTTTTTTGAATGGTGATTACCTATGAGGTGGCGAGAATATACTTTTGGTCTATCTGTCTTCGCAAGATGATCAAGCATGGACTGGCCTACCATAAGGCCTATACCTTTTCCCCGCACAGCCGGATCCCCAAGCATCATATTAAGCGCCGGTGTCGGGAGGTATTTCGTTGACTTGAGATCGACCCAGATTGATCCGACTACCGTTCCTTCATACTCAATCATCCAATTAAGCTGATCTGTGTCCGTTAAGAAGTCTCGGATACGCTGCTTTTCGATTTCAAGAGTTGGTGTTGCTATCTCCGTCTCAGGTACTCCCATGAGAGTTAATGTAGCTTCCCCGGCTTCACCCGAGAGCCACTGCAAGCTAAGGGGAGCATCGCGTTTGACGTCGGGCTCAATGAGGTTAAGCTCTAGACTCGAGGTGGGTATTTGAGCTGATTTCATGCGTACATAATATCAGACTCAAGAAGAATTAGGTTCGGTAGACTACTATCCGCAAACCCACATAAATAGGCATAAGTGGTATATAATTTGAACTAATTATGCCGCAACCAATCGATAGTCTCAGTCCTCGTCGTCGTCGTACTCACGCCGCTCAGCCTGCGCCGGTTCGGGCTGAGTCTGGAACTAGCTTGCCAGATCAATCCACCCTGCCGACACCGCCCCAGACTCGGACGCTCTCGCGCCAAGATCGCCGCCGGACTTTTGTGCACAATCGGAAGCTCCTGACTATTATTGGGCTTTCCACTGTCGCCTTGGTGATCATCACACTTGCCGCCCTGCTCATTCGCTACCTGATTTCCACACAGCCCAAGCAGACTATCTCTAAAGCCGAAGAGCAGACGCAACGTTTCGGCGATGTGCCACGCAACCAACGCCTGTCACAAGCCGAGGCTCTGATAGATAGCCAAGATGGTGCGAAAGCTCAAGAAGCCCTAAGCTTGCTAACCAATGACAGTGATCCAGATCAACTCTACCTGCAGGTCAAAGCCTATCTGGTGCTCAAAAAAACCGACCAAGCCCGACTCAAGCTCGATGCACTCGAAGCTAGCCTCAAAGCTATCGGCTCGGCCCCAACACGCTATGGCGTAAAGGATGGTTACATCACCGCCACCAGACAATATCTTGACCTAATTGGCACAACTGACGGACAGCCAAAGGTAAGTGGTGGAGCTCTCAGCGAATGATTTTTCTAAGCCTCATCCGGCACTTAAAAAAACAAGCTCTACCAGTCGTAGGTATGACAATCGCATTGGTAGGAGTTTTGCTCACTCAGGCGCCTGTAGCTCAAGCCGCCATCTCACCGCCGCCCAACCCGATCGATGGGGGACAGTATCTGACTTCCTATTTAGCCGGCACAGCGATTGCATGCGGGGGCGGTACCTACACTCGCTATATGAAATATGTGTCGGGTCCGGATCTGACAGCTTGGGCTCCAGCTGTCGCCGCAGTTCCAGCACTTGGTACCTATCCTGGATTTTCTCCTTTCATGACCACGAATAAGCGCAATCTTTCGTTCACTCCCTACACTGGCTATTGGGTCTGCAATGGCACAACTTTTCGGAGTAATTCTAATCAACACCTGGGCATTGTTACCATGCCGGGCTTGCAAACAAATGCCACAGTGGCAGCTCAGCCGCTCCAAGATTTTGGTACCAGAAATCTGGCTCGACGAGTTAACTCGAACTCTGGTTCGGACTGGATAAATTGGGGTGCTCGCAGTATCAACCTCCAGCCGGGGTGGAATACTGTCGGGCTTAATTTCTACCCTGATACCTGTACGACTTTGCCTTCCGGAACGTGTAGCCCGATAGCGGCCATCAGCCCGATGGTCTTTCGCGTCTATTATGATTCGTCACCAGTCGGGACTGTCGACGTTGTCAATTGCTCGAGTGTCAGTGGCTGGGCACTGGAGCCGGGCGACCCCGACCGTCAGATCAACGTCGATGTCTACATCAATGGCACGAGATTTGATGCCGGTGCGACCAATATCTATCGACCGGATGTGAATGCCGCCTTTGGCATAGGTAATACTTCGGCCCATGGCTACAGCTTTGCTATCCCACCGCAGTACAAGAATCAATATGGCTATACTGTCGATGTCTACGCTATTAATAGTGGGGCGGGCTTCGCGAATACGCGGATTGGTGGTGGTAGCTTCGGCCCCTGTGAGATTCCTCGAGTCAACGCCACTATGAATTGTACTCGGCTCAATGGCACAGCCGTGTTCAATTCGCCCTATCAAGTCTGGGCAGTCGGTCGGCTGGATGGTGTTGAAATCGGCCGGAAGCAAGTCTCATCGGCCGATTGGAACTTTGACTTCGGTATCTCCGACGTTTATCGTGACGGCCAGGTAGGGGGGAGGCCAGCCCAGGTCGAGATGTATACTTTTGATGGCACAAATTGGACGTCGCTAGGTGTACTTTGGTCGGGTACACACAGCTGTGTCAACGACGCTCTTTGCACGCTGACAGCGATTCCACCGGCCTTTGCAAACAATGTAGTGGATGTTGGCCAGGCCTATACGATCAGCCTCACCATGCAGAACAACACGGCTGCCGATGCTGGTACGATCTGGAAAAGTTACGGCGCAGCTGGGCAGTACCGCTTGAGCCTGACTCCTGCCAGCGCGGTCAATTGGGACGTTATACCGAGCTCGTTAGTTCTCCCGCCACCGGGTAGCTTCGCACCGGGTACGACGGCTAGCTTCACCGTCGGATTACAGCCCAAGGCCAACACAAACTCGACCATACGGTATGATTTTCAGATGGTACGCGACGATGGATCAGCGCCGATTTACTTTGGTTCGGTCTGTGGTGGGGCAGTTACGCCGCGGTCGCAATATGGTCCGTGGCTGCGAGTCCAGAATGGCAATACCAGCGCCCTTGGGGGTATCGCCGGCCAGTCGACCGATGGCTCGACGCGTGGGACGCGTAAGCTACTTGGTAATAACCTAGATATAAATTTTGATACAGAATTTCTCATCATGGCCTGGGGTGGGGGAAATCGCTTCTGTAGCTCAAATGCTTACTTGCTTGGCCAGGGTACAGATGTCTCGGGCTGTGCGGGTAGCTTCAATGGCTACAAGTTCAATCTCCAGACCAACCAGCTGAGTACCTACTACGATAATGTCGCAACTATCGCAAGTAGCAGTACTTGCACTAGCTACAGCGCCAGTAATCCTCCTGGTCAGACTGTGGAGCGGGCGGCTCAATTAGCCAATCGTAACCCTGATACATTGAGTGGGAATATATCGGCGCCAGGCAATTGTCCAGCCTACTATCAATCCGTCAAGCCGAGCCTGGATGCTCCGCTCACCCCGACAGCTGGTCGAGCCACCCTAATGCATGACGGTAACTTCGCTATCAATAAGAACATTACTTCGACTCCCGCGGGCACCATCAACTATGACCTCGCCGGCGATTTGAGCGACATTGCTACATCGGTGCCAAGTCTCGGGATCTTTGTGAAGGGTGATGTTACGATTGACCCAGCAGTGACGAGGCTCGACGTGACGATCTTTGCCACCGGTCGCATTATTACCTGTGGGGCATATCCGGGCACAACTGGAACGATTCTAGGCGAGGCCTTAGCCGTCGCGCAAGCTCGCGCCCAAGCCTGCCGCCAGACCTTAGTAGTGCGCGGTGGCCTCTACGCTATTGGTGGATTTACCTTTGGTAGGAATTATTACCAGGCTCGGGGTGTGGCTGTTCCTTTTACCGATCCGCAATTTGATTTTCAGCCGGTGGATGCCAATGATCCGGCCCCACAGGGCAAATATTACGGCGGTCCTGCTGAGGATATTATCGGTAATGGTATGAACTTTATCTTGACACCACCTGGTTTCGAAGGCTTCAATAGTGCTCGCCAGAATAAAGTTACTTACCTAGAAGGGAATTTTCTGCCCCGCTTCTAGAGAGTTGCGGCCAAAATAAGCTTGCATTGGATCCAGTCGCCCGGTACGATGGAACGTAAGCATTATGGCGTGGAATCAATAATATGTCTCGACAAATAGACGGCGTTTCACAGAAGAGTGAGGAATTTAAGCCGAAGCCGGTAGCTGAGCACCGGCCGGGTGAAGTGTATCGCCCGAAAGGGGCCCTCAACGAGCGTGCCGATGATAAAGCCGTACTCAAGAAGAACACCTTTGTCGAAGCCAAGCAAGACGCTGAGCATCACGCCGAAAACGATAAGATCTCCAAGAAAGTATCACCCAGGGCTCAGAAGCTACGTTTTTATTACAAGATAGGCGCTGGGGTAGCCGTACTCGCGTTGGCAATCATTGCCTGGCAGTACTGGGGTAGAGATTTTGTGGCGCTGCAATCCAAGGATCCGAATACGAAGCCAGTTGCAAAAGTTTATGATAGCTACATTACTCAGAAGCAACTGAGCGACGCGACCGACAATCAAAAGAAGCTCAACAATGCTCTCTATAGCGACAAGAAGACGACGAATTCTGAGGAAGATGCCTATAATGATCTCCTGCTGGAGCGAGCCTTACAGCGCGAAGCCGCTCAACGCAGCATATCTATCAATGATACTGACATCAACTCACAGATAGACAAGGCCAAGCAAAATCGTGATGAACTACTGAAGTTTGCTATGCAAGCCGGCGTGTCTGACGAAGCGGCTTTGCGTTGGTACCGAATCGCAGCCTACCAAGACAAGCTTGCTAAGTACTTACTCGATACTCGTGATGTCAGACAGTACGCGGTCCGGTGGGACTATAGCCAGTCCCACGGCACTGACATTATTAGTAAAGGGGCTGAGTTTGACGCCTTCCAAGCACAAGCCAAAGAAAAGCTGCGCCAAGTTGTTGAAGCCCCGCTCAAATCTGGACAAAAATATGACGACTTTAAGTCACGCATAGACTTAGATTTTGACCAAACGAATAGTGAATACCAGCCACTGAATGTTCTGAGTCGCACTATCAAAGGCATGAATCGCAAGGGGAACTCAACCTTCCAGGAAGGTGCGAAGGATTGGGGGGCTATCGAGGGTCTCAATAGTGTCGGTCAATATAGTGCCATCACACGCTCTGACGGCGGCTATTATGCAATCTATCAATTACTCGAGCGTAACACTGGATCTTACAAATCTTGGGATGACTACACGAATGCCGTTCGTCGTGGCGCTAAGAAGTTTGCTCGAGCTGATCTCGGCAATAGCCTAATAGCCATCCACGATACACGCAACCGGTGTGATGTTGAGCAGGCGACGGGTTACGAAAAAGTATTGTCGTATCTCGGTGTTGGTCAAGCCCAGGCCGCGGCTTGTGGCAGTTTGCACTGGAATGTTTTCATTGGTCGGGTCACGAATCAATTCGGCGTGCCTATTGCTGGTGCGACGGTAAAGATTGAGCCACGTAACCCCGGTGTGGTTAATTATTGTAGCGGAAACACAAGCGGCTCTTATGGGACCGATGGAGCGGGTAACTGGCGTTCAGACGATAGATTCAGCTGCTTCATGCAGTGGCGGGCCGTTTATACCGCCCCAAATTGCTTCCCATTGGCACGTGACTTGCTCAACCCTGGTACAAACAACGGCACCATTAATGCAGGCTCAGTTAGCTTATTGTGTGGTGCTGTGGGAAATTCACCACCTTTTGTGAAGGCATCGGTCGACTGTAATACTGGCAGAATCACTGGTGAGGCTTATGATGTGAATAGTATATGGGGGCCCAGTCAAGCAACCTTTGTAGGCTTCTTGTACTCTGGATATACAGGCAACCCATCTAATCCTGGCCCAACCGGCCTGCCCGGTGGCACGCGAGCTGGTGAAACCAATGTTTTCGGAACTGGGTGGCACCTGTTCGATGATCCGGGCGCTCAATTTAAAGCATTAGGCAATAACCCAGCCTTTCTTACAGGGTTGGGTGGCTTTAACGTACCTATTCCGCCGACAGTAGCCTCTAGAAATCTGCGTGATGGTAACACCTACAGCTATATAGCTTTAGCTATGGACTATCCGTCTGGTAACTACGTGCGGAGTGGCGATCAGTCGATTAGTTATAGTCGATGCCAACTAAATTATGATATCTTTGGTGATAAGTCCTACGACGGCGCGCCGTCTACGCCAGCGCCCGATCTTGCTGCAGGCCGTGTCTGGGCAGATGGAGGCAATCCTCAAACCTTTACGCAACCATGGGGTCTATACGGCCTCTCTCGGAATGCTGATCACACCATACACGCTGACCCGATAAATAATTGGGAACCGTACGCTTACAAACTTTGTTATGATGGCAACATAGATTGTGGCTCGCCAAAAGAGTTCGGAACGGCTGTCACTATTCCCAGCGGCTTATCTGTTGATGCGACACAACCTAGAATCCGTTGGTATTACCGACCGCTTGCTAGCAAGATTCAGTTCCAGGCCCGTATCGATAACGGAGGTACATATTTAAATCCCTGCAGCTATGCAGCCACCGACTATCGTTACGGTCTTTGTGGTAAGCCAAGCGTGGCGATTAATTATACCGGAGGTGCTTACACAGACCTAGGTCGAACTTATACTACGAACGCCGGCCCAATAGCCGTCAGTGGTGCACAAAATCAGGCTGATTTCTCTGGTCAGTACCCAGGAGTTTACGGATTTGCTGCCTCGAACACTCCGCCAGGTTGGAAGTTTGATGGTTTTTGTACTCCTGGAGGCTCGGGCTGTACGCCCGTTCCTACTACTGATGTGGGGGCAAATGGTACAAACACGATATACATGAAGTACGTGTCAGATATAACCTTACCGGTCTTGACGGTGAGCTGTACAGGTATATCCGGGTTAGTGTCAGGAACAGTTCAAAATGTCAAAGTGGAGTTGTTTCTCCAGGATACTTGGGGGGTTGCTGTCCCCAAGTCACTCGGCCAGCAATCAGGCAAGTCATTTAACTTCAACTCGCTCGATGACTACCGTGATGGTCAAGTCCGAAAGATTACCTTTGCAGTAACATACGACAATCTCAACGGCAGTGGGTCTAGGCAGACAACAACTATCGATCCAGGCAGAAATCACTCGTGTGCGAATGTCGCCCAGTGTGTGTCCAATAATATTGATGCAGTATTTCAGGGTGGCGCCGGTGATGCTGGCACTAACTATAAGGTCAAGTTTGTAATGAAAAATCCAGCGAATCTAGCCAACTCGGACTGGCGCAAGACATGGGCTACGGGTAGTGGAGAGCATATGCTGAGCTTGGTGGGTACGGATAAGGGTAACTGGGATGCTACTGGCTTAGTGTTGGGCGAAAACGGTAACCCAGACACTGTGAAGCAAGGTGATGGTGATTATACGTTTATTGTCAATTTGAAGTCAAAGGGAGCTCTGGGTACAACTACAAAAATTGAGCTCCAGATGAGTTTCGCGCGAGCTGATGGTACTGTAATACCTTTTGGTGCTGTCTGTGGGAACTCAGTAAAATTGCGTAGTTTCTACGGCCCATGGCTGCGAGTGCAGAATGGTAGTACCAGTGCGCTCCGCAAGATAACGGGACAGCCGGCCGGCGCGCGAGGGATGTACAGTGATGATATTAATCTCGAAACAGCCTACATAGTCTCATCAGTCTTGGAGACAAATAACTTCTGTAGCTCGAATAGCTATTTGCTTGGCCAGGGTACTTCAGCTGGCACCGGGAGCTGTAGTGGTGGTCTCTATAAGATAGCCACGATAGCTCCAATCGATAATCTATACGGAATTGTATCGGACAAGGCAGCCACCGGTACCTGTGTCGTAGCTAACGGATATCCCGCCGATAAGACACCGAGTATCCCGACTGAGCGCTATGCAGCCTCGACTAGCAATCTTCCACCTGGTGGGATAGTGAGTCTGGGAGGGAATGCCAACACGGCTATACCAACAAATGCACCTTGCCCTCGCTTCTTCACGATGTCCGGGGGTGCCTTGAGCACTACAACACTTCAGCCGGGGCAAGCCACGCTTATCGTCGACGGTAATCTATCTATCAATGGCAATATCACTGCCGCTAATTTAACTAATATCGGTGGCTATAAGCTAGACGGTGATCTCGGTGATATTGCTAAGAGCGTTGCCTCACTGGCCATAGTTGTGAAAGGAAATGTCACGATAGCTAGCGGTGTCACGAACATCGATGCGATGGTTTATAGTACGGGCCAGATAAACACTTGCGATAAGTATTACGCTGGAACCACTGGTTTGAAATCTAGCGTGGAGGCCCAGCAGTGTAATTCGAAGCTCACCGTCCGGGGTGGTCTGTATGCCGATGGTGGCTTCCTGCTGGGACGTAATTTCTACCAATATAATCGCACCACACCAAATTACTCTGTTGCCGGCTTCGACTATCAAGCTGGTGGGTATTTCGGTGGACCAGCCGAAGATGTCATCGGCAACGGCCTCGGCTTCTTTCTAACTCCTCCAGGACTTGATAATCTTAGTCGCGGTGACTACGGCAAGCCCGTCTTCATCCAAGGTGACTTCACGCCTCGATTCTAGTCAGTACTAAAAACCAAGCAATAATCTAAAAGAATATTGCCATAAGCGTATTGCGACATTGGTATCAGATAGCTTACACTGGTAGGAACACAAGCTTAAGCTGCTTATCGGCTAGCTTGTTGTTGAAAAAGCAATTATGAGCCCAAAGTCAATCGATCCAGTCACACGTGTGAAAACGAGCTCGGCAGCGTCAGACAAGACGCCGACTCGACATCACCGTTCGACAGAAACCCCACCTCTTACTGACGAAGTTCGTCGGTCTGTTGCTGCATCAACCCAAAAGAAATCAAAGCCCATCTTCGGTGCCAGCTCACAATTATTCATCCTAGCGGCACTTACACTCGTAGGCTTCATCGCTGGAGGAGTCTGGCTGAGTCAACGCCAGGCCGCTGGTGTCGATGCTGATTTCGTCAATTACAAAGGTATCGTAGTCAAGCAGAGTGCGGCTCGTGAGCTGATGGAATTTTACAAGCAGACGGAGGGGGAGAACCCCGTACCATCGGCTGAGGACAAGGCCAAGCAAACCATCGCGCGCTATGTCGGCCTGATCGATAGTGGCAAAGAAGCCGGACTGGACGTCAGCCAATCAGCCATCCAGCGTGAACTCGATAAACGTTATGAGTCGGCTGGTGGTCGCGAAGCCTACTATAAGGCTCAACAGAAGACGGTCTTAGGCTCACCAAAAGCCCAAGAGATTCTTGATACCGTTACTACATTAGTCGATACTGTTGGCAAGAAGACTTTCGCCACCAAAGAATACTCGATAGTCTTCATTCGCTACGACACGGCCCGAACGATCTGGGGGAATGGTCAGACCCAAGAGCAGGTCGAAGCCGCCATAAAGCAGAAGCTCGTCACGCAGTACCTGCCGCTCTACAAAAGCAACGCGTCCATGGAGCAGCTCATGAACGTTGTTGATATCAAGGCCAATGGGACTGCCGAGGAGCGCAGCGCCGGGCGCAAGGTAAAATATAGCAGTACTTTCTCTACTCTCACAAACGTACTGACGAACACTGATCCTAAGGAAAATAGACTGTTGGCACTCGACCCCGAGATGGAGGGTGTTCTCGCGAAGCTGAAGAAGAAAGGTGACTATACGCCTGAGCCGATCAAGACTCGCTCCGGCGTCATTGGCTATTACCGTCTGGAGTCATTCCAGGATGGTAAATTTACTGATATTACTGCACTCGACAATGATTACTACCAGAAGCTAGGTATGTCGTCGAAGCGGATCAAGCCGAAGACAGCCTCGAGTGATTGGCAGCCACCTCTCGGCATACTGGTGGCAGGTAGGGCCTATGCGGCAGTGACCAATAATCCTGCCTGGGTGCCCTCCAGCCTCAGTCCAGCTTCCGGAAACTCTGGATATCCAATGACTGGCCCTCCGCCTCAAGCTGATACATTTGATGTCAATGCCTATCAGAATCAAGCTACTTTTACGAGCCCTGGTGACCCAATAACTTATGGTGGTGAGGACTGTCTTGACATGACTAGCTGGCCATATGCCAAGAGTACTCCCGCAGCTGGACAGCCTGGCAAACAGAGACTAAGCCGGTATAGGTATCAGCTACAGATTTGGGTGCAGATTCGTAGGGATAGCTTGACCGGACCAATCGTCGACAATGCGAAGCTCAAAGGTGACTCGCCGGATACTTCATACTGCAAGCCACGCGGCGATAGTGCAGCCCGTCAAGGTGCTGTTAGTGGAGGCTCACCAATGAATATGCTCAATGGTGCCTACTCGCCATATACTGGCTGTAACACCGATTATGAGATCATTTGTGACAATGATGTCCCGCAAGTCATTGGTACGGGTGTACGTTCGTTGTACGACCGTAGCTATCAGATATGGAGGATGACAGTTCCTCAGAATCGAGCTAATGTCTGGCCGGGAAGTTTCGAGAAATCAATTATTCATCAGACAAAATACTACTACACACCGAGTGGCGCTGGTGGCAACACGGCCTATGATGCTATTGCAAATAGTCCTTTGCCATCGAACACTCTTCGTACGATCCAAAATCCAAATATGAGCTCGAGTGGAACGCAGTGGGACCTCATTACGGTTGATTGCTCATCGGATGACTACTCATTTACTATTGATCCAGCCAGTCTACCGGCTGGCTACACCTTCGATCCTTACTTCAATGTCAATAACTCCAGTGGTGTTCCAGGAGACGCGACAGGCAGCTCGAACTCGTTAGCGCCGGCCATTACAATCTGGCAAGGTGAGAGCTTTAACGGCGTAACCGATCAGACATACGGTCAGTATCCGTTAATATACGGTCGTAATTCAGCCGCAGGAAAATTCACCCTTAAGACTTCGAATCAAAACCTCGAACGCGATACTTTTTTGACGCTTGTACTGAAGCCGAAGGCAAAGCTGACAGTTAACGGATCGCGTAACCCAAGCGTAAGCATAGCCGATACATCATACGTTGGTGGTCAGATTTCAGTTGCTCAGTCGCCATACCAGTCTTCGCTAGATTGGATTGGGCAAAATTGGAACAGCTCGTCATTCACACTACCAACACCTACTCCGCCAGTCTATAATCAAAACACTAGCAAGCAAGTTCAAGTCTACGCAGCAACAAGCGGCTCAGTCTGGACTCCACAAAATGTAGAATACTGCTATAACCAATCAGGTAGCACCTGTCCGAGTTGGTCTGTGGCGACACCGAGTCCAACCGGAGGAGGAATTATTGGCCTTATACCACCACCACTAAATGAAGACACAAATCTCAATTTTAGGGTGAATTATGGGCTTTCCGGCGCAAATATTACCTTATCAAAATGGTCTCCATCAGTTACTAGTCAAAATGGAAATAGTGGTCAGCAAGCATTTCCTGGAGATGTTAGCTTCCGGACATCAGCTGGCAATAATGTAGTTTGCAACGCATCGGCAAACTGCTCGACGACTACATTTAGTGCGCCCTTTGGTGGTCAGCCATCATCAATCAATGTAACTAGTGTGAATGGCTGGGAGTATCGAGGATTCTCCGTGACATCAGCGGCTTGCGGGGGGTGTAGTCACGATGAAAGCAGGGAGATTCCGGCTGCTCCTGGAAGGATCATCACTGGTAGCTCAGGTAATCAAAGCTTTGCGATACCCGTCACATACTCCGCAACGACGATTACTATTGGTGGTCAAGTAGTGAACTCAGGCGGAACGATCAATATCCGGGTCTATTTCAAGCCAGCCAAGATTAGTGTGCAGGGCAGGGTATTGATCGACCAGCAAAGAAATACCGATCGCACCGACTTCAACCCTTGTGGTGCAAATATTGCCCCGGGTAATTATAAACAAAAGCTCTGTGATGTTAAGATTCGAGCAATTCGCATGAACACTGCCCAAAATGGTTTCGGTTGGACTAAAACCTTTGCGCTGAGCACTGATCCAACCCGTGGTACCGGTGATCGATTTACTCCTTTTGGCACAGGACCCTGTAATTGGGTGTGGGGCTATGGTTGGGTATGCTCGCAAATAGGGGATATTGGCACTGCCTTTAGGGATGATTTCCAGCCGCGCTCATTCGCACGTAGTGGTGATAACTGCGTCGGAGATCCTGACTTTGTACCGAATCGTCCAGGCTATAACTACCCGTTCCGAGCCAGCTATTTCTGCGCTCGCGATGATACTGGTACGGCTGCACTTGCCGACGCTACCCCGTGGGTAAAGGCCGGTACTACCTGGGACGCGAGTACGGGTGGAATAACCACCAATAGTGATCCAAAAGAAAACAACTTAGCTGTCTTCCAAAACCTCTATCCGGGTAAGTGGACTCTAGAATACGATAACAATACAGTGCCATCCACGGTCATCAATGGCGTAAATGAAAAAGGCTATGATGTACGGACAGCAACCTGCGACCCCGGAGTGACACACTGTGCCGATCCAGCTAGTGGCATTGCAGCTGAGTCATGGCCCGCTAATGGTGGCTGCCTACTCAATACTGTCCGGATCTGGTACATGAACTTTTTTGCGCCAAATCGAGTTGATTACGGGGGTTGTTCTAACTTCTATCCATCAGCCGGCTTCGTCGCTAATCCAGCGAACAATAACCAACCAGTCCTGAGTCAAGCGCTGACGTGTGCAGGTTTTCCAGCTTGGGCGTGCAGTACTTATAACTCTAGCTCGGATAGTTTCCCTGGTGTACCAAATGGGTCGGGCTATGCGAAGAATGTGAGGCCTTTCTATAGTTACAATTTCCTCGTAGATGCGAACAATGGTATGACCGAAGCTACATTTAACTTCATACCAAGGTTTACTAAGGTGACGTCTCAGAATACGACAATGCTTTGTAATCAAATTACGACAAAGGTTGTATACGTTCCAGACCCTACTCGTAATGTCACGACATACTTCCGCTTTGAAGATAATGATTTGAACGATATTGTAAAAGATAGATTGGTTAACGATTCTGGGCAGGTCATAACCAAGACAACTGGAGGTTTTATTCCTAACGGCGCTGACAACTCAGGCATAACCGTGGATGTACCGAAATATAATGGACCTAGCTCAAACGCCTCTATCTTAAAAGACGGTCAGTCTCGAAACTTTGCTGTCTATGCTCGATATCCGGATAGTGATTTGCAATCTGGTTATAGCCAAGCCCAGATTGAGTATAAGGCCGATGACTGGAAATATTCTGCTGAGAGAGTTGATGATAATTCACTGAATCATGTCTGTGCGAATCAAGCTTCATGCGATATTAATACTGCCCAAAATGTATCAGCCATAGATGCCGATGATTCGGGCTTCAATGTCTCAGTTACAGTCAAGAACACTGGGTTCTCATATTGGATGAATAACATTACAGAGAGTCCACAGACTAGCTCACGCAGTACTGCTCATCAGCTCTCATTGACTACCAGCACTCCTTCTGGCCAGCCTTCTGGCTGGGAAATATCTAACGGTAGTCTTGTGCTCAAGGACGAACAAATATATCCTTCGAGTACCGATGCTGGTTTTGTTGTAAATCCTTCGACACCAAATATCAAGAAATTTGATTTTAGGATTAAGCCTCCACAAAATGGTGGATCAAAAGTAGATCTGGCCTTTGATATGTGGAACGGGGTGGGCGCCCAATCTGACCAAGCTAGTCATTTTATGAGTAATTCAGCTGTCTGTAAAACTACTATTGAAGTCCGCCCGAGCTACAAGCCATGGTTGCGGGTCCAGAACGGTGGCTTGTCGGGTCTTGGGAAAATAATCGGTCAGCCAGAAGGCGCTCGTGGAACTTACAAGGCGCTAAATTCGACAGGTCAGGTGGCATCGCCACGAGCTGGTTCGTCAGAATGGGTATCACCAAGTGGCAACCCGAGCAGTCCTGCATCTAATGGCACTATCGATATCAATCTTAATGCGCAGTATGTGGTTGCGAGTTCGGTTGGGAATACTCGATTCTGTAGTGCTAATGCCTATGGTCTAGGGCGCGACGACGATACCACGGCAGCTGCCTACAACCCGGTTTCAAAAGACTGTTCACTCGGTAAATACGACCTTAATATAGATTCTGACCTGAAGACTGCTCTGAAAAATAGTGGGAGCGGCGGTACTATATGGACGTCTGCCCGAGACCTGCTTCAGCCAGGTGCAGCCCTTTGTGATGATTCGGATCCGACGAATACCGACAAGAGCGGCCCAACTGAATTGTCTTCACCAAGCAAGTATTTCAGGTTTGGTGGCCAGATCGCCGACAGCCAGTTAGTTGGACTTCCAACTATTGCTACTAGTAGACCATCATTAGTCACCCTGACCAGTACGACACCAGGTACACCGATCACTCGGTTCTGTCCAACTGTCTACAAGTTTGATAACAAGGGAGCAGGGTCTGAACACACACTAGGCGGGTTTATTCTCGGCGCAGGTAGGGGAACGTTGATCATCGATGGGGACTTACGTATCGTTGGTAATATCGACTACGCCAATCAAGGCAATATGCCAATCGGTGACATCGATGATGTGGCGCCACTCAATAAGCTGCCAAACCTTGGCGTGATCGTCAATGGTAACATCACTATTGATCCTAGTGTCACGCTTATCACTGGTAGCTTCTATGCAACTGGACAGATTCGGACGTGCTCCAACTACATTACGAGCAATGCTGGGTTGGAAACGACGGGGCGGGCTTCAAGCACACCGAATGTGCCGCCAACCACTGACGATACGCTCTCAGCTGGATGTAATAAGAAGCTAACTATCAAGGGTACTCTCGGCGCTAACAGCTATCGGTTTGGACGTAACTCGCTTGACTTCACTGATATCGTAGCTCGTATGAATGCTCTGTCTCCAGCCGGTCAATTTACTCCATCTGGAAAATTTTGCTCAACCGCAACAGGTTCGTTAAGCACGTGTGGCATAAATGACTTCGACAGCCCAAGTGCCGCCGTCCTGCAGGCTTACGGTTACCCACAAAGCGTCTATTGGGGTCGTCCGGCCGAAGACATCTTAGGTAACGGCATGAGCATGGTCTTACCGCCACCTGGCTTCGTGAATATCGGTGGTAGTACTGTCAACCGTGCCCGCTACATCGACAGTCCAGGTACGCCTCGCTTCTAGAGCAGACTGCGAATCGCGACAAAAAATAAAGATCGGAAATCGTAATGCGAAATATACAAAATCTAACCAACTTGATACTAAAAATAGGTAAACCGCTTATGTTAATTGTGATACTATAGACTTACTCATGGATGTATTTACAGAAGACGAACATTATTTCGGTGTAGACCTCGGTAGCAGCGGTATTCGCTTGGTTGATCTACGCCTCATACACGACAAGCCGACCCTCGTGACTTACGGTGACATCGAGTTGCCGCCTGGCATTATGAGCTCAGACGCCCCAACTGATCAGCAGAAAGTGGCTGAAGTGCTCAAGCGTTTGGTTAGTGATGCGCGGGTCAGTAGCAAGAATGTTGTAGCTGGTCTACCCGCCAGTAAGGTCTTCGCCAGCATCATCAAGATGCCGCAGATGGCCGATGCCGAGATCGCTCACTCGATTCGTTACCAAGCTGATAAATACATCCCGATGCCACTAGAGCAGGTCAAACTTGATTTCACGCGTATTACCGCCGACAAGACGGCTGAGCAGATCGATGTCTTGCTGGTAGCTACTCCGACAGTTGTTGCTAATAAGTATCTCAATATATTCCAGCTGGCTGGCCTTGAGCTGATGGCACTTGATATCAATGCCATCGCCCAGACCCGCGCTATGGTGCCAGCCACCGACATCGATGTGGTAATAATCGACTTTTCGTCACTAACTACAGATATCGTAGTCGTTTCGAAAGGCGTCAGTGGTCTCATTCGGTCAGTTAATATCGGGGCGAAGTCGCTGATCCGTGTCACAGCTCAGAACCTCGGGCTGGATGAAGCTCAGGCCGAGCAGTTTGTACGCAAGTTCGGTCTGACTCAGACGAAGCTCGAAGGCCAAGTCTATCGATCAATGAAGCCTTTGCTTGATAACATTGTTGATGAAGTCAAGAAGTCAATTGATTTCTATTACCAAGGTGCTGGTACTGCTGGCAAGATCGAGAAGATCGTCATTACCGGTGGACCTGCAGCTATCCCAGAGATGCCTGTCTTCCTAGCCAACTCGCTTGGTCTCGCCGTCGAGATGGGCAACCCTTGGCAAAAAATTAGCTATGCTACGGAGTTCACTGATCGACTGGCCGGCATGGCACTGAGCTACTCGACAGCAGTCGGACTAGCCTTGAGAAACATGGTCTAAGCTCATGTCGATCCGTATCAACCTGCTCCCTGAAGCCCGCTTACTCAAGCTCAAATATCAGCAAACTCGTCGGCTGACTATCATTATCTGTACGCTAATAGCCTCAAGCATCGGGGCTACGTTGGTAATCCTGTTACTGTTGTTCGGCGCTCGGGTCGTGCAGTTCAACGGTAATAAAGACAAAATGGCTGAGCTCAAGAAAAACATTGACTCAAAGAGCCAGGTCGAGACTGACTCGGCGTGGTTTAATGCTGCACTAGTCGGTGCTAATACTGCCACAGATAAGAGGATCCTAATTAGCCAGCTGTTTGTGAGGCTTAATGAGGCCTTACCACGCGATGTCAAGCTGACAGATTTCTCTGTCGACCAAGACTATAAAGTTAAAGCGTCTGTAAAAGCGCCTGATTTTAGTACGGTGGATCTGATGGGTGACGCTCTGCGGTCTTATAACGTCACCAACCGGCTTATCACTGGATTTCCAGCCAAACCTGTTTTCACTGACATTCGGATAGATTCTGTCTCGACCGGAAAGAGCAATCAGGCATCAACCACGAAGCTATTTGATGTGACTTTTGGCGTCGACAAAGAGCTCGTCCAGAAGTTTCGTACTGATAGTAAAACTACCACCGGGGGAGGCCAATAATGGCAGCATCCAAGCCAGCCACAACGGCAGTCATCAAGTCGAAAACTACCAACAAAGTCGAGATGCCGCAGACGCAAATCAGCCGGTCCCAGCAGACGGGTGTACGAAATTTCTTGATTATAGCTATCTCAATCACGGCTCTGATCGTCCTAGTCGGTGGATATTTCACCTACCAATTGGCTAACTGGAACATCACTAAAGCTAACGAGATTAAGGCCCAGGATATTTATATCAAACTAGCGAACGAGAAAGTCGATAAGCTGGCTGAAGCTGAGACAAAGCTTAAGGATATAAAACAGCCCGACAGCAGTCAAGTTTCAGACTTCGATAGAATTACTCAACGTGTCCTACCAACTACTGATGACTTAGGTTTATTGCTGACCATCTTCCAAAAGCTCGAAACCGAGACGTTGGTCAAGATTGAAAATATTTCCAAGGCTAGTGCCAGTGGTGCAGTTAAGCCAGTTGAGACAGTAGCAACTAGTGGTGATGGCACTGTCAAAACATTTCCTATAGTCTTCAAAGCAACTGGTAAATATGAGAGCATTCAGAACTTTCTCAAAGCCATCGAATCATCACAGCGAGTGTTTGATTTCTCGACTCTCAAACTCTCTGGAACGCCTGATAGTATTTCGCTTGATATGACGTACCGAGTCTACTACATGGAGAAGCCATCAATCCTAGACAGCCAGACCCCGCTTGATGAATACCAGGCCAAGCAAGCCGCCACCGGAGGGAGCAAATAGTATGAAAACTCGTGACATGATCGGGCTAGCTGTAGCTGCTGCCATTCTGATAGCCGCCAGTGTTATGCTCTACACCTTGATTGCACCAGCTCCGAAGAACAGCGGGATTCAAGTCAGTGTACCAAAAGCCGTTGTCGTGCCGCTCAGCAAGGAGGCCGATCAAGGCTATCTAAAATCCATCAAACTCTTCAAGGATTATTCCACCCCACAGAAGTGCGATGATAACAAAGACAAGTGTACCCGTGGTGCTGACCCAATTTTCTAGGGGCGTCTTATGCTAACTCTCGATAATCAAAAGCAAATAGAAACTATCATCACCAGCGGCAATATTGTCACACACGATGTGCTGGAGATAGCCAAGCTACGAGCTATGAAAGAAAATCGTGGCTTGATGCAGGTATTGCTTGAGATGAAGGCCCTCGAGGAAGAGGACTCAGTCAAGCTGATCGCGATTGCCAAGAAGATACCCTTCGCCGACCTCATGCATCTCGAGCGGGCCGTCGATCAGAATCTATTAGGCCTCTTACCGATGGACATTGCTCGTGAGTACATGGCGGTGCCGTTTGGGATCACTGATGGCTCGCTCAATGTCGGGATGATTGATCCGACCAACCTCCAGGCCATCGACTTTATCTCGCGCAAGACCGGCTATCCGATCACAGCTTATATTGCCTCGCAGCCTGGAGTAAATCACGTGCTGGGTATGTACAAGGAACGCTTTAGTCAGGAAGTCTCCGAAGTCCTCAAGAATATTGCTGTGGCTCAGAAGGAAGAAGTCGATGCTGAGCAGAAGGTCGTGGCCGACAAGAAAGTCACCGACATCGTTCAGGATGCACCGATCACTCGTGCGCTCAACACTATTCTCGAGTATGCTATCAACTCCCGTGCCTCGGATATTCACATCGAACCGCGCCAGAAAGAGCTCAAGATCAGGTTCCGGATCGATGGTATTCTGCAGGAAGTCATGACGCTGCCCAAAACCACCGAACCAGCCCTCATCTCGCGTATCAAGATCCTCTCAAACCTCAAGATCGACGAGCACCGTGTCCCACAAGATGGCCAGGCTATGTATATCTTCGACACTCGCGAGGTTGACCTCCGTATCGCAATTGCCCCGATAACGTATGGAGAGCAAGTCGTGATTCGTATCCTCGACAAGAATGCTCAACAGATCACGCTCGACACGCTTGGCTTCCGTGGTCGTAGTTTGCGCTTGATTCAGACCGGCATCCACAAGCCGCACGGCATGATTCTCTCGACTGGCCCAACTGGCTCAGGTAAGTCGACTTCACTCTATGCCATCGTCCAGGCCATCAAGAGTGTGACGCTAAATATCGTCACCCTCGAAGACCCGGTCGAGTACAAGATGGACGGCATCAACCAGATCCAAGTCAATACGGCTGTCGGCCTGACTTTCGCCAGTGGCCTGCGGTCGATCTTGCGGCAAGACCCCAATGTCGTGCTGGTGGGGGAGATCCGTGACTCTGAGACAGCTGACCTGGCTGTGCAGGCCGCACTGACCGGCCACATCGTGCTCTCGACACTACACACCAACTCAGCTTCGGGCGTGCTACCCCGTATGCTCGATATGAAGATTGAGCCGTTTTTGATCGCTTCGACTATCAACACCGTCATTGGCCAACGTCTCGTCCGGAAGGTTTGTCCGAAGTGTCGTGCCGAGTATCCAGCCCCAGCTTCAGCCATCCAGATCATCAACAAGATCATGGGGCCATTACTACCCAAGACAGCTGCCGAGAAGAAGGCCATGGAAGAAGATTATGGCTATGATAATTTGCCCTTATACAGTGAAACCGCTTATACTTTGTTTAAGGGGGAAGGCTGTGAAGATTGCAAGAACGGCTACGCGGGCCGAATCGGCATCTTCGAAGTCTTCGAAATGAATCCGGTGATTGAGAAGCTTTTGCTCAACCATGCCACGACATCAGAGATCCAGACTCAGGCCATCAAAGACGGCATGCTCACAATGCAACAGGATGGCTATCTGAAAGCGCTAACAGGTATTACCACAGTCGAAGAAGTCGCCCGTGTCTCTTCCGACCATTAAAGATCTAATGAGTATATAAACAAATGCAACCAACCCAGATTCCTACACCACCCACACCATCTCCAGCCCCAGTACCTGCTAGTCAGCCGGTCGACTTGGCAAGCGCCGTAGATTGGGCTTCGGGCGTACCAGCTGCCGCTCCTGCTCCCATGCAGGCTCCAGTTCCGGTCGCTCCACAGTCTCTGGCGGCTTCAGGCATCATTACTGCTCAAAACCCAACTGCCAGCATTGCGCCACCAGTAGCGCCACCTGAGCCACCCAAGATCGAGAATGCGCCAGCCGCCACGACACCAGCCCCCGAAGCACCGGCTCCATCCCAGAACCAGCCAGCTGTCGAGGCTGCCGATCAAGTTCATAATATTCAAGTCGGTAGCTCGGGTCATCTCAGCATTGAGCCCTTCCTCGAAGAAGTCATCCGTCGTGATGCATCGGACATCCACCTCCAGGTCGGCCTACCAGCCATGTTGCGCGTTGATGGTTCGCTGGCACCGATTCGGGACACTCCACCTCTGACGGCCGACAATATCGATGAAATTATCTTTGGCTTACTCGACGAGGAGCAGAAAGAACTCTACATTCATGACAAAGAAATCGACTTCTCGTTTGCTTACGGTGATCTCGGTCGCTTCCGCGTCAATGCCTTCCATGAGAAGGGGAATCCAGCCGGCGCTTTTCGTTTGATTCCCAACAAGATCCGGACTGTCGAGGATCTCGGCCTGCCTCAAGTGGTTAACAAGATGTGCCAGTTCCCCCGTGGCCTTGTGCTCGTGACGGGTCCGACTGGATCGGGTAAATCCACCTCGCTAGCGGCCATGGTCGACAAGATCAATACTGAGCGAGCTCAGCACATCATCACGATCGAAGACCCGATCGAGTATCAGCACCACCACAAGAAATCAATCGTCGTGCAGCGCGAAGTTCACTTTGATACACCGAGCTTCTCATCGGCCTTGCGCTCAGCCTTGCGTGAAGACCCCGACGTCGTGCTGATCGGTGAGATGCGTGACCTCGAGACGATCTCAACGGCCATCACCGTGGCCGAGACTGGTCACCTCGTTCTGGCCACGCTACACACCAACTCTGCCGCCAGTAGTATCGACCGTATGATCGACGTCTTCCCACCCCACCAACAGCAACAGATCAGAATTCAGCTTTCGAACATTCTCCAGGCCGTGGTGGCGCAACGCCTGATTCCTGTCATTGGTGGTGGTCGCATTGCCGCCGCCGAGATCTTGATCGTGACACCAGCTGTCCGGAATATTATCCGTGAGGGCAAGACCCACCAGCTCGATGCTGTCATCCAGACTGGCGCCGACTACGGTATGCAGTCGATGGACGCGACCCTGGCACGCTTAATCCACGACGGTAAGATTACCTACGAAGAAGCCAAGAATTACGCCGTCAACCTCGAAGAATTAGACAGGCTGATGCGACACTAAGCCATGATTGATTATCAGTACAAAGCCCGCGACAAGTCCACCGGTCGCATCATTAGTGGGGTGATCTCGGCTGATAACGAAATGTCAGCTGGTAAGCTACTTATCAAGCAGGAGATGTATCCGATCCAGCTCAAGGCCAAGAAGGGCAGTGTGCTCGGCACGGGTTCTGAGACGGGCAAGGTCAAGCTCAAAGATCGTGTCGTCTTCACCCGACAGATGTCGACGCTGGTCAAGGCTGGTCTGCCAATTGCGACGGCTCTGAATAGCTCGATGAGTCAGGTGTCGAATAAGAAGTTGCAGAATATCATCTTCAGGATGACGAAGAGCGTCGAGGGCGGCACACCCTTCTCGGAGGCGCTCGCAGAGTATCCAGAGAATTTCAATAAGATCTACATCTCGCTGATTCAGGCTGGCGAGGCGAGTGGCAATCTCGAAGTCACCATGGAGCGGCTGGCCAACCAGCTCGAGAAGGAAGCTGAGATCAATTCCAAGGTCCGTGGCGCACTAATCTATCCAGCCGTAGTCATGGTCGTCATCCTGCTCGTGATGGGCTTCATGATGTCGAGCGTTCTTCCGCAGATTATTGAACTGTACAAGAGCTTCAATAAGCCACTACCGTGGATTACGCAGGTGCTGAAGGGTGTTTCGACAGTCTTCATTAGCTACTGGTATCTGGTTTTTCCGATCCTTGGAGCGATGGGCTATGGAGCGTATCGGTATGTCAAGACACCGAATGGTGGGCGTGTTATGGACAGAGCTAAGATCACCCTGCCACCTTTCAATCAGCTTTTCCTGAAGATGTACATGGCGCGATTCGCACGCACGCTCGGCAGCCTGACTGCTAGCGGTATCCCCATCCTCGAGTCACTCCGGCTAGTCGGGGAGAGTATGAATAACAGCATCCTCCAGGCCGAAGTCGTCCTCATGGCCGACCAGGTCAAGTCGGGTAAGTCACTCTCTGAGACCCTAGTTAAGACGGAGTACTTCTTGCCCCTGGTCGGCCAGATGGTCAAGGTCGGTGAAGACTCCGGGACCATGGGTGATATGCTCGATCGACTGGCGACCTTCTATGAGAATGAAGTCGATCAGCAGATTAAGAACATCTCGACATTGATTGAGCCGGTGCTGATCGTCTTCTTAGGTCTGATGGTGATGTTAATCATCATTGGTATCTTGTTTCCAGTTTACAGCTTGGTCGGTCAAGATCTAAGTGGTGGTAAATAGTTGACACCACGTACGGCTTTGCTATGATAAGCATAAGCTTTTAGAGCAAAAATAAAAGCGAGACACATTATTTAGGAGGAATTATGAATACATTAAAGAATAGAAAAGGCTTCACCTTGATCGAAATCGTAATTGTTTTGGCAATTGCTGCATTGATTATGGTAGTAGTTTTTATCGCCGTTCAGGGTGCGCAACGAGGCCAAAGGGACCAATCCAGAAAAGATCTGGCAAACCGTGCGGTTGCTAAAACGCAAGAATATCGCGGTAATAACAACGGGACTGCACCATTAGCGGCACAACTAGCAGCTTACTTTTCAGCCGGTGACTTACCTACAATTGGTGGTACAGTTGGATCAGTAACGGTTGCGACTGCACCACTATCATGTGCTGCCGCTACTACTCAAGCGATAGTAGCCACTGGTAGCCCAGATGTAGGTTATATATGCTTGGAAGCAGGCGGTGGTACACAACTTTATAAAACTAACTAAATAAACGTAATATCCTATATTAAACAGCCCCCTCGGGGGCTTTTTAGTATCTCAGCCAAACCTGTATACTAGTCTTATGCTTATTCTGTACGTGGTGCGAACTTGCCAATGAATCTCGAATCACTTTCATACCTTATCCTCGCCCTCATCGCAGTCTACGCCCTGCTGATCGGCAGCTTCCTGAATGCTTGGATATGGCGCCTGCGCAATGACCGAAAGGTCTCCCGGGGACGCAGTATGTGCCCGCACTGCCACACCCAGCTGAAGTGGTATGAGCTCTTCCCAGTCCTCAGCTTCGCCCTCTTGCGAGGTAGATGCCGAACCTGTCGACACCTCATTAGCTGGCAGTATCCAGCTGTCGAGCTGACGAATGCGCTGCTTTGGGTCGGCCTCTTCATCCTGATCAACCCAAATACTCCCCATACCCTCGTCGAGTATTTGGTCTGGATAGCCGTCTCGAGCCTGATGCTAGCCGCCCTCGTCTACGATGCTCGCTGGATGGAGCTGCCTGATCAGTTCACGCTGCCAGCCATCCTGATCGCGGCTGTCTGGCTGGTCGTCCGCTGGGTCGGCTATGGCGAGAGCGCCCTGGCTATCTCGCAGCTGATTGGTGCTGCACTCTTCACTGGCTTCTTCGGGCTGATGTGGTATGGATCGAGAGGGAAGTGGCTCGGGGATGGCGATATCAGGCTGGCTCTCTTAATGGGGCTACTACTAACGCCGACGCAGCTCGTAATTGCGATCTTCATGTCTTATGCCCTGGGGGCTTGTATTGGCCTGCTCGCGATAGGTTTGCGTATCAAGAAGCGGACTGATCCGATCGCCTTCGGACCGTTTCTGATCATTGGCCTGTTCGTCGGCTATATCTGGGGGGAGCGGCTGGTAAATCTCTACTTTCGGCTCCTGACTTAGACGAGTATGGGTATAATAATGCACAAACATAAGTGGTATACTAAACCTACTATGATCAGCCGGATCAAATCACTACATCGCAATTACAAATTTCAGCCGTCTGGTCAGCGTAGTGGCCTGTCGCTGGTCGAACTCATTATTGTCCTAGGTATATCGAGCTTACTCGTCGCCGGTAGTTTCGCATGGTTTAGCTCCAAGCGGTCGACTGACTTCTACGACAGTATGCGCCAGGTAGAGTCGGCCATTCGGGAGGCTCAGTCTGAGATATCGAGCAATTACTTGCCAGGGCAAGCTCCTGGCTGCCAGACTGAAGCTAGGACAGCATGCCCGGTGGGAAAAAATGAGCTCATCTTTGCTGTCGGAGTTGGTGTGAAGGTAGCAACATCAGCCAACTCTGAGACTGATGACAGTGATAATAAGCTATACATCTCAAATATTAAAGCGTCAACCGATCCAATCACAAAGAAAATATCGGCAGTTAATGCCGGATCTTATGGCTCGCGCGAAGTGCTGCTTCCCTCGACGATGAAGTTTGCTGGCTATCGAGTGTCATTACCTCCGTGTAATAGGCCGACCTACGATGATTGGACACGATTGAATGCAACAGAAACACTCAAGAGTGCATTTAACGATGCCGGCATAATAACATTTCGAAAAGAACCAAATGTGATGAACAGTTTCGTTGGATCTACTAGTGGTTGGGCAACTGATTATGCTACAGGGTGGGGCGGGGATGATCCTGTCAGAATTCTGGCGAGTAATCGTGGGGCTGTGACTTCCATCCCGTGTGCGGTCATGTGGCAGTTCGAGAGTCTCGAGAAGGCGGGCGGTAATCCTAGGTTTACAGCCGAGATAGTCTATGATCTTACTAAGCGTACTACGAAGCTACAAACAAGATGATGATATCTAAAACTCATAAAACCACCAACCAGCCCAGTGGCATGACACTCGTCGAGATCATGTTCGCGCTAGCAATAATTGGCATGATTCTGACGTTGTCGTACGCGGCTGCTCTTCGGGCTTGGCGGTCGGCTCAGGTAGCTAATCAACGTACCCAGGCTCAATATGTCGCCCAGGATGCGATTGAGAAGGTCAAGGCTTATCGAGATTTAAATGCGACAACCGGTACTCAAAAAACAATGCCGTGGAGTGGGGCGCCAAGACAGACTGGCGCCGGTATTGGGTCTGGAGCTTTTCTACAAGAGATTCAGTCGAGAGCAGCAGACGGCTTTACAGTTCAGTCTTGCACTCTGGCTGAAGTGGCTAATGGGGATTGCTATTGGAAGGTAGTCACCGGTGGTCAAGCCGTGACTGCTATATCTGACTCTACTGCTTATACAGTAACTATCAGAAGTGGCAAAGTGTATTGCAAAGCTACAGAGGGTACGAATATCAATACGGGCTGTTCTGGATCACCGGATATCAGTGACATCCAATCGGTTACACTAGAGGCGACTGTCACATATACTGACGCAAATGGAGTTGCCGGTAGTAACGCTAGCGCAACAACAATATTGAACCAACCATGAGAATAAATATGAAACCACCACAAATTAACAATCAACCGGTAGCCCCAAAGGGCTTCACGCTTGTCGAGTTGACGCTCTCTATAGCGATGTATACTTTTATTTCATTGGTGGCAGTCACGAGCTTCGTCGGTATATTTGGGATTTATAACAAAGCCCAGAGCCTAACACGCACCCAACAACAAGCCAGGGAGTCAATTGACTCCCTCATTCGAGACCTACGAAATACCGAAAAAGTCGAGTACTTTGCGACTAGTGGCGTAGTTGACAGCTTAAATGCGTCGGCACGTGCTAATCCCGCCGATGCTGATGCGCTGAGTGGGTCTATTCGAGATTTTTATTGCCTGACCTCAACAACATCTGGGTTTAGTCGCGGCTATGCTGCTCTGTATCTAGCTTCAACAAACAAATACCATCTGATCAGAATGAATGATTGTACTTCGACAAAGAACTATGAGCTCTTGATCGGCCCAGATACTTGGCTGGACGCTCCAAGTGGTGGACCTGGTTCTCCAGGCTTACTACAGCCTTGTGTAAGTGGGGAGGATCTCCGCCCCCTGCAGATAAAAAGTGTCGTTGTTGGCTCACAGCCAGCCATCTGGGACGTGACTGTAGCTGCTCATCGAGGCACTCGGGTGAAGTGCGTACTTGGTCAAGAGGGCATCGCCGACCAGTTCTCAGCCGAGACAACCCTGCGGACAATAGTAACAACGCGCAAATAGTTTGCGTTTAAATAGGAATGTAGTAATATTAAAGCAGTTATGGTTCACAGGTTAAAACACTATTGGAAGAACCGTCATCAGGGCTCAGCTGCTCTGCTTACGACGATCGCTATCTCAGCGATCCTGGTGGTAATGTTCGTCGGTATTACGACGATAGCTACCCGCGAGATACGGCAGTCGATTAGTGCTGATCAATCGAACCGAGCGCTGTATGCCGCTGAAGCCGGCGTAGAAGATGCAGTCAAGCGGCTATCAAATGACCCTACACTCAGGGAAGAGACTTGTAATAATCTGGATAGCGGAATAGAAGTAGCAGTCGGTACTAATGGAGCGGCCTGGACTTGCCGTACTATCACTCAGATCAGTGACAAGATCGAAGGTAAGCTCAATCGTGATGAGTCAATCCAGCTAAATCTTGGAAAGGCCAAGACATCGATAGATCCACTTATTATCGCTGCCCAGGCATATCCTAAGTTTATGAAAATCGAATGGAATAAGCCAAGTGTTGATAGCTCAACGCCAACCGGCGCTTCCCAACCTACACTAGCTAGCTATCTCCCACAGTGGACTCAAGCCAGTGACTGGAAGGCTGCTGCGGTTATGGAGATTACCGCGACCTGGTTCCCACGTCCAAATGGTGCGCTCAATACCAATCTGATTTCAAATGTATTCCCAGTCCGCACAGTTCTTGCCACACCCAATGGACCATCACCAGTCAAAGATTTCTCGCCATGGAATAGTGCTGGATTTCCAGCACCTCCACTTAATACTGACTCAATTACCGCTAACTCACTAAATAGTAACGTAACAACACGTTGTAGTGGCTCAGTCTATAGTTGTAGTATGCCTGAAAGCGGAACTTACAACATTGAGAACCTCTTGAAAACTGAGATAAACAATCCTAGTGATAATTCAAAAAATATTGCAACCAGTTGCACACTGGGCTCGGCAGGAGCCTGCAGCGCAATCCTGCGCATCCGACCACGCTATAATTCAGCTAATTTCGCAATCACTTTTTATGATCAAAATGGCATTCAGGTTTATCTCCCCGACGGCTATGCTACTATCGACGTCACAGCCCGCTCGGGTAGCTACTACCGCCGTGTTGTGGCCAAGAAACAGCTGGTACCAACAGTTTATGACGGTGTTTTCGACAACGCACTCTTCTCGGGCTCTGACATCTGCAAAGACTTGAAGATTTACAAGGACTACCGTGGAGCACCGGATTATACCCAAAAGCCAGATCTATCCTTAGATCCAAACAAAGCTGCCGGCCGCAACTCCTGCGATCCTCAGTCTTAAGTCCTGTCTTCTAGAGCTTTTTTGGCCTGATGTCTCCTAGACTGCTGGTGTCTACTGCACGGTACTAAAACCCTACTTATTATCGGAGTGAAACTGCTTGTGGACTTCCTTGAGCTGAGGGTTTGTCAGGTGAGTATAGACTTGGGTGGTAGCGACATTGGCGTGCCCCAGCATCTCCTGGACGCTTCTCAGATCAGCGCCGTGGGTGAGTAGATCGGTCGCAAATGAGTGCCGCAGGGTGTGCGGCGTGACTTTCTTCGTGATGCCAGCCTTGATCCGATATTTTTCGATAATTCTCTGCACACTCCGCGTCGTCAGACGAGTCGGCGACTTCCCGAGGCTACTAGCAGCGCCTGAATAATGGATAAACAATGGCTCCTCATCATCCCGGCGGGCTGACAAATAGGCATGCAACGAGTCTTTCGCAGCATCGCTCAAAAATACTGGCCGATCCTTCTGCCCCTTGCCGCGGATCGAGAACTCACCGGAGTCCAAGTTGACGTGCTCTCTATCGAGCCGAACTAGCTCCGAGACACGTAAGCCTCCAGAGAAGAGGAGTACCATGATGGCTCGGTCGCGGCGCTCTGATTGTGTGTCTGTTCCGGCGGCCGCTACGAGTCGTGCGACCTCCTCGGCCTCTAGGAAGGCGACTTGCGGACGCTTGGTAGCAGCCAGCTCTATTCTCTCCGGTGCTAATGTCGGAACATCCCGCTTGGCTAGAAATTTCAAAAAAGACCGCAAGGCGATCAAATGATAATTGATGGTCGTTAAGCTCATCGTTCGGCCGTCGTCACCGGTGTGGCGGTTGAGCCACTTGCGCCAGTCCGAAACCGTCTTGTCGGTGATCTGTTTAGCTTTAATATCACCGGCGAATTCATACAGGCGATTCAGATAGTGACTGTAGTTTTCGATGGTTTTTAGACTCCGCCCGCGCTCGACTTCGAGATAGTCGAGATAGTCTTGAATGTGGTCTTGGATATAGAGGCTGGACATACCTTTAAGCCTAGCCGGAATGCTGACTAAGCGCAAGCTGTAAGACGGGCTTGCTAATCTGTTGAAACCTCGCTAAAATGGCTCCGATGTCAAAACAGCCAGCCATTCGTGCCGAAGAGTTGTCAAGGCACCTGGTCGTGCCAGTCCTGGTCGTCGTCTTGATGACGACGCCATGGTTCTTCGGTGGTCGCGAGCCTATCGGTATGCTGATAAATAGCTTGCTGGCCTTCATACTGTTTGCCGCCTGGGCAGTCGTATCACGGCACCAGGCGCTGAAGCTTTCGGCCTACCCACGAGCTATTTTATTGCCGCTGGCTGGCTTACTGGGCATCGCCGCGCTTAGCTTGACCTGGTCGATCACCCGATATGAGACCATCAAGCTGTTGATTACGCTGATTCAGGCAGCCATCATCTTGGTCGTCACCCGCGATCTGATGGTTGATCAGCTGGCTAAGCGATTTATCTTCATACTCTGGACCTTGGTAGCTTTCGTGGTTTTTCTGATCGGAGCTTTCTTCTTCGTAAGTGGAAATTACGAGCGGATGACGTCGCTCTTCTACTGGGCAAATCCGCTGGCGACGTACCTGCTCGTAGCGACCACGATAGGCATGCAGCTGATCAAAGAGACTACTGGAAGGGCCAGGCAAGCCAGCACATTCTTGACTGGTTGTTTTGCCGCTGGACTGATCCTGACTTACTCGCGGGCGGCCTGGTTGATTGCGGGGCTTTTGCTCGTACTATTGATAGCCGCTTCCCAAAAGCGATTGGATCTCCTCAAGCGCCTTGGAAAAGTATTTATTATTGCTGCACTGATAGCCAGCCTACTGATCGGGGTGCGGACACTATTCTTCAAGACACCGACGCTCAACATAGCCGAAAGAGTCGGTGAATCATCACAATCGACCAGTGTTAGTGATAGATTTGCGTACTGGCGCGAGGCTACAGTTATGTTTGCCGATCGGCCACTTACGGGCTGGGGCTTAGGCACCTATCGTGAGATTCATCCGAAGTATCAGGAGAGCCCGACGACGGCTGGCAGTAATCCTCACAATAGTATCGCCCAGGTCTTCGTTGAGCTTGGGCTTGTCGGGGTCATCCTATATCTCGTCTTGATTGGAGGGCTGCTGCGCTATGGTTGGCAACTGATGCGTGATCCGAAAGCTGATAGCTGGCGCCAAACTGCTTGGCTGGCGGTGGTGGCAATCGGCCTGCACAGTTGGCTCGATCTGGTCACAAATTACCCAGCCCTCATATTGAGCCTGGCTCTGTTCCTGGCGCTCTGTCTGCCCGTCCAGCGTGGTAGTGAAGAAGTCCGGGTCAAGTCTTGGATACTCGGTCTGCCCCTGATTGCTACAGCCATTTTGCTTATCCTTAGTGCCGTCTTCAGCTACCAGGTCTATACGGCTTCAACTACGAAAGAGTATATCGATGCGGTAACGCCTTTTGATATCGCCGATGCGCAGGATCGATACCAGCAGATCTTCCGCCAAACGGTCTATGACACCGATTATCTATCGTATGCAGCAGTTCTAGCTGTGGAGCGCTTTGAGAATGATGCCGCCCAGAACCCCGCCTCGCTCAATGCGGCTCTGGTACTGGCTCAGCGTGCCCAAACTCGTGAGCCATATGATGCCAAGCATAGATTTGCGGTTGCCAGCATCGAGGAGCGGCAGGGGAGGACTATCGAGGCATTGAAGGATTATCGTCGGGCGACCGAGCTCGATCCCTATGACAATCCCCAGTATCAGATAGCCTACGCCAAGCTGCTGAGCCGTGAAGGTTCGGTCGATGAAGCTTTACTGGTACTGAAACCAGTCGCCGCCGCCTACACCGACAGCGTCATAACCAATCGTTCATTTGTTCAGATCAAGCCGCGCATCGCCGCAGTCCAGGTCGTGCTAGCAAATCTCTACTTGCAGCGTAATGACAAGATAGCTGCTCAAGCCAGCCTCAATCGTGCCCGCTTCCTCGTCGGCAACAGCGAAACGCTCGATAAACTGCAGGCAACTATAAATCGATCTTAAGATGGATTCGCCACCTGGTCTCAATCCGGCTTAAGCTGATACAATACTCTGTATAACTACTATGAGTATCTCTGTCCAACTTCTCGAATTTGCCATCCAATTGATCGACAAGATCGGTTATTTTGGTGTCAG
>Ga0105047_10000530_pt1 | contig 64938 bp, 62 predicted proteins | sample MAT04_FD_78384 | JGI IMG/M metagenome (GOLD analysis project Ga0105047, IMG submission 78384) | Freshwater microbial communities from Lake Fryxell liftoff mats and glacier meltwater in Antarctica - MAT-04 (megahit assembly) | ecosystem: Environmental > Aquatic > Freshwater > Ice > Liftoff... | reverse complement strand
GACTTTCAGGAGTAGTTTGCAAACCACCTTATGCAGCATTAATCGGAAACTCTTTTTGTGGTGAACCCTGCCCGAATGCTTCTGCAGGCGGGGATAAGGAAAAACGGGAACAAGATTCCTGTAGGTACGTATTGCAGAGCTGAATATGGCCAATGACGTGCCAGAAAGTATAGGTAGGGTGAATGAGAATGAAAACAGATCTAAAATTCAATTAGTGCAGAAAGTCGTGAAGAAACCGATGCGTTATTTAACGGACTGTCAGAAGGCGGAACTATTGAAGTGCCTATTGACGACAGCCCTTGGGGTTCATACTTTGGAATGTTCAGAGACAAATTCGGTATTGAATGGATGGTAGATTTCGACCCAAAATATAACGGAAACGTATAAGTATAGAACAGCGAAGGTCTGACCAAAGTAGTAACAGCAAGAAGGTGGGACGTTGTCATACGGTTCTCCTTTATGTAATAGTCTTTGAGACATGCGCTAAACATATACTGTCGCGCGTGTGCCGTGCATTATAGCATATTCGTATCGACGTAAGAGTAGCTATGAACTTGTATTAACATTGATTCATGAAGAAGAGTTTCAATTTGGCTTTCAATGTTATTTTACTTTAAATTCTCAATTGGATATTCGTACGATGCCAGATGACCTATGAATTCTTGGTCTCTGCAAATTCTTGCCACTCAATGATAATGTCCTTACTCAATGATTCATCCTCAATTTATATTCCTAAATGAAAAAAATTACCGTTCTTTATGTGATCACATCAGTAGTGGCGTTGACCACTTTATTGATTGACCATTACTTTGTCAATGAACTTCAAACGGAACCGATCTTCTTAATAGTATGTGTCGTTCTACTTTTGTTTAATATACTGCGACATGTTAATCAACGAGTCTGGTCAATGTCCCTTCTCGGAATTTCTTCTAACATCTTACTACTGATATCTACATTCGTTGGATTCTTCTTGTTGGGAATATCGTTGTTAGGATATGGAATTTCAGGAAGAGAACCACATGCTATTTGGTTTGTGATGGCATTAAGCAGTATATTACTGTTTGTTTTGAGTATCATCGATACAAGAAACTTATACAAGAATGAAAAACATATGGTCCGCAAATAAGGAATCAATTTGAATACATGTAAACTAAAAACACGCCTGATACAAACAATTCAACTAATGGCGTGATATTGTCATTCAATCAGCCAAGTACATCAATTGAGCGAATGTTCACTTATGTTCAAATAGATCGTACAGTAAATATTATAATTCCCCTTTGGGACATACATTTGGCAATGATTATTTCAAATTTCACCTTATACGTAGACACATTGCATCCATGACACCTAAACATAAAGAGAGAATTAAGACAAAGATCAAGCGAATAAAATTGGCTCTCTCTGCTGACAAAAAATTATGGTGTGGATTTTACATTGATGGGCGATGGCTTCGATACATTCCACCACAACTTTATTTGCAACTTGATGACTATTCAGGCGGACTTCGTTACTTCAATTGGTTTACTAAAAACTTCCCCGATGACAGTTGCTATCTAAGTTTTTTGTTAGAATGGACTATCGTACTTTTCAAGACGCGCAGACTGAAAGAAGCTGAAAAAATGGATTTTGAAACCTTTTGCAGTGAACCTACTTTGATCAATATATTTTTCGGTAAACAGGTAATCGAACTCAATAATCCTGAAGACTCCAATGAGTCAAGGCAAGAGGTTGCTAACAATCATTTTCTATACGCCAGCAGTCAAGACAATTTGCTTGATTTTTCAGAATGGTTACACAAATTCGTTCGAACGAAGCGTTTTATTCTTTTTGGCAAAAAATATATTGACTCACAAAAACGGCTTGAGACTGAATCAGATTACAAAAAAAGGCACTATGTAGTCGACTTCGCACACCAATTATTAAATGATTTTTGACCAACCGGACGAAACAATGAGCTCGAAAGATTAAGTTTCTTAATAGCCAGATAGCTGAAGTTCAAACAACAAAATTTTTCGAACAATTTAGGTTAGAACATAAACATTGCTTTAGTTTTGGCTTGCTATCTCGTTGGAGTTGTACTTTTACGATACTACTACCTTTGAAGTAAGCAGCCATTAACGAAAAGAAAAACAATGCCAGAAAAAGTAAACGACAAAACAGTTTTCACCTTACTTGAAGTAACAAGAAGCATTCAGAAGACAATTGCAGAACGCTACAAAAGTTCGTATTGGATTAAAGCCGAGATGAACAAACTAAATTACTTTCCAAAGTCAGGACATTGTTATCCAGACCTTGTTGAAAAACAAAACGGGAAAGTCATTGCACAGTTACGATGTAGTTTATGGAACGACGATTACACACGGGTGAATACGACGTTTCAACAAGTATTGAATGAGCCTTTGAAGGATGGAATTAAAATTTTATTCTTAGCATCTATAAGTTTTCATCCTGAATATGGATTGTCATTACGAATAATTGATATTGATCCGAGTTTTACATTAGGCGATCTTGAAAAAGAAAAACAAGAAGCCGTTAAGAAATTGCAAGATGAAGGGATTTTCAGACAGAATAAATCGCTGAAACTGCCGTTGCTGACTCAGCGTTTGGCCATTATTTCAGTTGATACCAGTAAAGGCTATCAGGATTTTTTAGGTAAAATTGAACACAATGCGTGGGGCTATAAATTCTTTCACATGCTTTTTCCTTCCATACTACAAGGGGACAAAATGATGGAGCAAATGACCTATCAACTCAAGCGAATATTGGAGGTAAGAACACATTTTGATGCGGTAGCTATTATTCGTGGAGGAGGTGGAGATGTAGGACTTTCATCATATAATAGTTATGAATTTGCAAGAACAATTGCGCTTTTCCCTTTACCAGTTTTAACTGGAATAGGACATATTACTAATGATACTGTAGTAGAAATGGTATCTCATAAAAGTTTTATTACACCGACAGACTTGGCCAATTTTCTATTTCAGGAATTTCATAATGTATCAGTTCCCGTTCAAAAGGGATTAGAAAAGATAATTGATAAAAGCAGACGACTAATCAGCGAGGAGAATGCTAAGTTTCAATCCGAGGCTAAACTTTTTCGATCTGTGACTAAAAATCTACTTAGTTCAAACACCAATGGTGTTAAGAGCCACGCTCAATCACTGTTACAGCAATCAAGGTTTTTACTCGAACGTGAAAAGGAGGATTTGCTTTCGATACGAGAAGGAATAAGAAAAGGAACATTTACTTTTTGTTATGCTGAAAAGCAAGAAATCAAACAGTTTGCATTGACAATGAAAAAGGACGTCACTTTTCAGCTTAATCGCTCTATACTTGTCGTCAATCAAAATGTGCAGCAAGTGGAAAAAGTTACAAACGCGTTGCTTCAAGCTGAAAGGGAACGTATTATTCAATATAAGGAAAAGTGTACTGAGGCATCTTTGCTGCTTCTGAAAAACAAATCGATTACTCTTAACAATGTTGAAAAGAATGTACAGAATATGAGTCCGCAAAATGTACTGAAACGTGGTTACAGTATGACACTTCTTCATGGTAAAGCTCTAAAAGACCTCGACAACGTAAAAGCTGGAGATATCATAGAAACACTGCTTTTTGAAGGAAAACTACATAGTATTGTACAATCAACAACAAAAATAGAATAATGATGAATGATAAAATTAAGTACACAGAAGCTTTTGAAGAATTGCAAGGCATTGTGTCAGAAATTGAAGAAGGTGAAATCTCTGTGGATGAACTTTCTGAAAAAGTAAAGCGGGCAGCACTTCTTATTAAAATTTGCAAAACTAAGCTGGCAACAACAGAAGAAGATGTCAATAAAATCTTGAAGGAATTGGATGGTGTTGCGAAGGATGATGTTGAATAATAAAGCGCTTTTAATAAATCCGATACTGGATAATGCCCGTAGTGGAGTGCGGTTTTCACCTTACGCATACATAGACACAACATCCGATATAACATTTACAACTGATAACTTCGTACATAAAATCAACCAACAGAAAAAAATTAGTTGGGGAAGATATGATAGGAGCGGAGAGGGCATTCTTTTGACACTGGAACAGTATTTTAATAAGTTTGTTTATTCCGCTGATTTCTTACATGCAGACTCAATTCGTTTAATCAAGATGATTGGTAGCGGCAGCTCATTAAATAATCTTGAAACAGTGTACAAGGAGTGTGACTTTACAGAAAGTTATTTTGCCGGCTTTGACGAAAAGTTTGAGGGAATGGATTGGCAAACTTTAAGACTGGTCTATAAAAAGCATCATGACACATATTTTTTAATCGACATCGTTCACGACCAATCGACATAGGATAGGATAGGATAGGATAGGATAGGATAGGATAGGATAGGATAGGATAGGATAGGATAGGATAGGATAGAATCGTAACCTTATCCTGCAACTGACAAAACTCAATGTTGCATTGATAAGGATCGCAGAGTTTTATTGAACAAAATACTTCCATCTAACATATATTTGCGACAGATTCTCTATTTATCGTATCATTCGCTTCACGAAGAGGATAGCATGGGTAAACTTAATAATAAACAAAATAATAGTAATAATGAAATTTAAATTCAATGTAGTAAACATATTATTTCTCCTTATACATGTTTTCTCTTACGGTCAAACAAGTAAATCTACCATGAATTATCTCAATATTTCAGGTCCGCTTTCTTTCTTAAATACGTCATACAATTTAGTATGGTCATCCCATCCAAGTGCTACCTATTATAAGCAAGAGTATATTCCTACCGGGGATAATGTTGAAAAATTTAGTAAAATGATATTAATGGAGGTTCTTGTGGGCGACTCAAAACCTTTCGATCTAGCGTCCGCTAAAATTGCTGAGCTTAAAAAGCTTAAAGAAACAAACTCAATAATTAACTACGAAATATTTCAGAAAAACGGAGAATACATCCTTGATTTTCTTATCAGTGACAATAAGCCAAATGGCGATATCAATATCATAGAGAGAAATGTGTATAGATATAAAAGTGGCAAAGATAAAGCTGGTCACACCTATGTGCTGCTCTGGGGAGTAAGCGATAGAGCGTATGGTGTTAAGACGACGGGATTTCTTTCTAATCTAAAGAAGAACAAATCTGTCTTGGTAAATGCAACGGCAGCTTACTCTATTCCTTTAATTTCGTTGAAATAGAAGGACAGCATCAGTAGTGTAAATTAAATGTTTAAATAATGAACAATAGAATTCTTTTAGCAGCAATAATCTTTGTAGTCAGTTTTTGTGGTGTGTCATCATCTTTACGAGCTCAGGCATTTCTCGATCTGGAATCGGGAGCTGTTTTTACTGGTTATAATAATGTGAGGATTCCAGGAAATGCAGGTACTTTATTTTCACTAAAAAATGATTTAGAACCAAAACCAAACGCGTTTATTCGTTTTAGAGCGGGATATGCAATTCGTTCGAGGCATACTATTTCTCTTCTGTATGCTCCGTTAACTGTCAAATCCAATGGATCACTAAATAAACCGATTTATTTTGAAGGTGTTACGTTTCCTGCGAATACCGAACTGGACGCAAGCTATACGTTTAATTCCTACAGGCTAACGTATCGATATGATATTGTAAAGAAATCAACGATTGAATTTGGTATAGGTTTTACGGCAAAAATAAGAGATGCCGAAATTGCACTTGAAAATGATTCATTCGTGGCTTCAAAAAAGAATCTCGGGTTTGTTCCCATCATAAATTTTAGGTTCAATTGGAAAATCAATGATAAAATGGGATTCCTTTTTGAAGGAGATGCATTGGCAGCGCCACAAGGGAGAGCTGAAGATGTGCAGCTTGCAGGAACCTATACATTATCAGATCGCATTCTGCTTCGTTTGGGATATCGAATACTCGAAGGAGGCGCAGATAATGATGAAGTATACAACTTTGCAATGATTCACTACGCTGCTGTTGGCGCGAGATATACGTTTAAGAAAAAATCGAAATCAAATTAGTAGATTGCTTTTAAATGATCCTCACTAAGAGTCTAACATAGCTTGCTGGTTAGGTAAATAAAATATAAGAATAAAACATGAAAAGATTCTCTTTAATATTCCTTGTGGTATTCGGAATAAGCCTAAATATGCAGGCGCAAGATGATACTTACCAATGGCTCGAAGAAGTGGATGGGGCAAAGGCGCTGGAATTTGTACATTCACAGAGTAAAGCTACTATTGAAAAATTGAGTAAAGAAAAAGATTACAAATCCATTTACGAGAAGACATTGGAAATTTCCAATTCGTCTGACCGAATTGCTTATCCTACTTTCCATGGTAACTATGTTTACAATTTTTGGAAAGACAAAGATCATGAACGAGGTATTTGGAGAAGATGTCTGATAACGAACTACACGAGTGGGAAGCTTGATTGGGAAACGCTTCTTGATATAGATGCAATGTCAAAGAAGGACAACCAAAAGTGGGTGTATAAAGGTTCTAGTGGTTTATATCCTTCGTACAATCGTTTTTTGATCGAACTTTCCAAAGGTGGAGGCGACGCAGTTGTTATTAAAGAGTTTGATGTAAACAAAAAACAATTCATCGCTGATGGTTTTTTTATTGATGAATCAAAAGGCTCCGCAAGCTATATAGATGAAAATACATTGATAGTTTCTTCTGATTTTGGAGAAGGTACTATGACAACGTCCGGATATCCAAAACAAGTTAAACGTTGGAAACGTAACACCTTACTAAAGGATGCACCATTAATTTTTGAGGGAGTGTCTACCGATGTTGGTACATGGGGAGGTATTCTGCGTGATGCCACCCAAGCATATACTCTAATTAGCCAAGTGTTGACCACTTTTTCAAGTAATTCATTTATTTGGATTAATAACGAAATAATAAAATTAGATATTCCAGAAGACTGCGAATTAAAATCAATATTAAACAATCAATTGATTATTCAATTAAAATCAGATTGGACAGAGAATACCAGAACCTATAGATCTGGAGTTCTTTTAAGTCTTAATTTTACTGCATTGCTCAAAGGAGAAAAAGAAATTCAAATTGTCATTGAGCCAGATCAATTTTCAAGTATTGCTGAAGTATCAACGACTAAGAATAAATTACTCATTAACCTGATGGCAAATGTTACAGGACAATTATATATTTATTCTTACACTAATGGTAAATGGGTATATCAAAAAGTAAAAGCACCTGATTTTGGAACTATTTCTATTGTTGCAGCGGATGAATTATCAGACCACTATTTCTTTGATTTTGAAAACTTCATAACGCCGTCAACCTTATATTACGCAGATGCAAACAATAACACCTTGAAGGCTTATAAATCATTACCTGCTTACTTTGATGTTAGTAGATATGAGGTTAAACAATTCAAAGCGACATCAAAGGATGGGACGCAAGTGCCTTATTTTATTGTATCAGCGAAGGATATGAAGAAAGACGGGACTAACCCAACTTTAGTCTACGCGTATGGTGGGTTTGAAGTTTCCTCAAATCCTTTCTATGCTCCAACATATGGAATTTCATGGTTGGATAAAGGCGGTGTCTTTGTATTAGCCAACTTACGGGGAGGTGGAGAGTTCGGTCCTAAGTGGCATCAGGACGGAATGAAAGGAAAACGACAGAATGTATTCAATGATTTATACGCTGTTTCTGAGGATTTAATCGCAAAAAGAGTAACCTCTCCAAAACACTTAGGCGTAATGGGGGGAAGTAACGGTGGTTTATTAGTTGGTGTTGCATTTACCCAGCGACCAGATTTATATAACGCGGTAGTGTGTCAAGTACCTTTATTAGATATGCAACGGTATAGCAAATTATTGGCTGGTGCGAGCTGGATGGGTGAGTATGGAAATCCTGACGTACCTGAAGAATGGGAATACATCAAAAAATATTCTCCATATCATAATCTAAAGAAAGGCATGAATTATCCTGAAGTATTTTTTTATACATCTACACGTGATGATAGGGTGCATCCGGGGCATGCCCGAAAAATGGTTGCCAAAATGAATGACATGGGATACGAAACCTACTATTATGAGAATACTGAAGGAGGGCATGCAGGTTCATCAACCAACGAACAATCCGCAAAATTAGGGGCTCTAAAGTTTTCTTATTTGCTCATGAAGTTGAAGTAGGGAATCCTTTTTAATGCGTACAACAATATTTACCACTCGAAATACATACTGTTGTCAAGAGGTGGGCAGTAATTGTTCCACCAGGAGCTCACGTTTATCCAGGGATGTTTCTTCTCAGTCCCATCGTTCTACAAATCTTTCCCTTGAAAATTTCTACGCAATTAAATCATTCTACATTCATATTTGGTCGATCAGAAGTGTATGAACAATCCGGGACAATAAATACATTGAAACAAAATCAATAACGCATTGGCAATTTATAAAGATATTTATAAGGACCTTGACTTTATAAAGATTATGGTTTTTAATGCTAGCGGCCTGAACTACTCAAATTTTCAACCAGAATTAGAGAGTCAGGAATATGCTGCCTGTAATTTTCAGCTCAATAGTAAAAAAGTTATATTTCGCTTAGCAAAAATTACACCGAAAAAAGTTGGACATTTTGCATCAATTTGGAAACGAAATAAAAAGAGAGTAACACAACCATTTGAGCTTTCAGATGACATTGACTATTTTCTAATTGCTACGAGACAACAAGATTACTTTGGACTTTTCATATTTTCAAAATTTGTTTTACATGAACATAAAATTCTTTCAGACAAAACCAGAGATGGTAAACGTGGATTCAGAGTTTATCCGCCCTGGGACTTGACGACCAATAAACAAGCACGTAAAACGCAGCAATGGCAGATAAAATATTTTTTAGAACTTCCGATTGAGAAATCAATAGACATAGAAAAAGCGAAATTGTTATTTAACATAGAGAGTTAACTCAATTACGAGAAGTTATATCGTGTTAGAAAAGTACTGCTAAAGGAGGGCAGAACGTTTATGCAAAGGATAGTTTATTCTTTCATCCGAATAATCCTACGACAATTCAAATCCCATCGTATATTCTCTGTGACAAACAAGCATATATGGATTGATTCAGATATCGAAATCTGTGTTAAACCGCCGTCATGAACAAGTCGCTGAGAGCAACGGAGCAAAAGGTTTACCTTGTTTCCAACTAGCAATCCACTACGAATGATGATTATATCATGGAATCACAATAAACGACAAGGTTTTCCGAACTTAAAATTGGTATATCTATCATGTATTGTATACTTTTGCGATTATAAATAAATGACCGTGTGTAAGGAGGCTTTCTATCAAAAATTGCATTAAGCGTGAGGATGATATTTCTTTATATGACCGTATTAGGAACAAGCGCAACGCAAGAAACTGCATCACCATTAATATAAAAATCAATGATATTATTAACAGTAGAAGAAATAAAGGTCAATCAAACCAAAATTGACAAAGTAGACCATTTGGTAAAATCTATTTATAGATTGATAATATACAGCAGACACCATTTGGATGACGACCTTTTAGATTCCTATTTGACAGGAGTCCAAGAACTTCAGGAACTTCTGAGTGTGAAAAATGCGCAAATGGAAGCCCAGGACGAAGCTGAAGCAGAAGAATATCTTAAAAACTTAAAAGTATCTCTTGACTTTGTAATTGAAGAAATTATATCACACAATAATTTCGAGAGTGAAGTACAACTTTTTCATCTTCTTCGCTTGGTTTCGCCCGAAACTAATGCTATACATCCAAATCGTTACAGGCAGACATTAGTGCAGATTGGGGCACATATGTGTCCAGATCCGGAAGATGTTCCTCAATTAGTTTCACAACTTTTTTATCAAATGCAATCTATCTCAAACCCGATTATTAAAGCAATTTATTTTCATCACGAATTAATCAGAATACACCCATTTGTGGACGGAAATGGGCGAGTAACTAGAATTGCTAAGAACTGGATGTTGATGTATGATTTATACCCACCGATTTTTATCAATGATGCCCCACAGAAGAAAGTTTATATTACCACACTTTCACAAAGTTTCCGACAGCTAAGTAATTTCCCGAACAAATGGAATGTACATACAGAAAACTTCTTTGAACAGGAACTTGACCGTTTACTAACAAATTCTACTTTACTGTATGATACAGTACAAAGAATTGGATTGGAGAGAGAAAAAAAATTAATTATAGCTAATGGAAGCATATAAAATACAACTCAGTGAAACTATTGTAGTGCTTATCGGCTACATAATTATTCATTATATTACCAAAATCTTTATTAATAATTCTTTAAAACAATCACATTTGCAGCGAGGAAGAAGAAAAATGATTATTAAAGCTGTACACTTATTGTCTTTTCTAACCGCCATAATTTTATTAGCCGCAATATGGGGCCTTCAACAAAATGAAATAGCCGTTTTTGTTGGAACTATTCTAACCGCATTGGGTATTGCTTTTTTCGCACAATGGTCCTTACTTTCAAATATTACCTCAAGTCTATTGTTGTTTTTTGCTCATCCCGTAAAAATTGGAGATATCATTAAAATTTTAGATAAAGATTACCCGTGTGAGGGAGAAGTATCTGATTTGACCTATTTTTTTGTGCATGTTAAAACTGAAAATGATGAAATTATTACAATTCCAAACTCACTTTTACTTCAAAAATCAGTTTCTGTTACTGAAAAGAAGAGTACCTCAAAATCAAAGCCATAGTGAAACTTATGGTATATTGAGTAAATAGTAGAACATGATAGTTGCTCAAAACTTTAAAGACTTTAGTATTGTAATGATTCCAGTAAAAGGGTGTGATGACATTAGGTTTCTCGAACTTCGCAGAGGTTTTGTAGGACGACCAGACACATTCCTTTCCGAAGGTTACAGGTTTTGAGATACATACATATTTTTTATAGGATATCGAGAACTGAGTAAACCGCATTCTGAAGTATTCGCTGAAACGCACTGAAACTAAGGGTTTAACTTCTTTACATTTTATAGTGACAACAATCAGCTACTCAAAAGCTGATTATTATGATTGTTATATTGATGCTGTATGGTATACATTTGCCATTCCATAAAAAGCACCGGGCGAAGAGAACACACTCTTCAAACAAGTTTTTGAAGGAAGGTGAGTATGGCTTGCCTGTGGGCGGTCTTCTTTTAGTAAAGTTTCTTGGATAAAAAAATGAAATACATATAAATGTCGAATTATTTAATCATAGGTGCTTCTTCAGGAATTGGTAAAGCACTCGCGATGCATCTGGCTGATAACGGTCATCATGTTTTTGGAACGTTCAATAAGCATGTAATGAATACGGTACATCCACTTATTTCATACAGTCATTTGAATGTCTTGAATGAAAACTTTTCACTTGATTTTTTACCTGAAGCATTGACCGGTGTAATTTACTGTCCGGGTAGCATAAGCCTTCGTCCATTTGAACGAATTAAACCTACAGATTTTTTAGATGATTTTAACTTGCAAGTTGTGGGAGCAATCAAGACAATACAAGCGGTTGCGTCTAAATTAAAAAGCAGCGAAAATTCCTCGATTCTATTATTTTCTACTGTCGCAGTTCAAACAGGGCTGCCTTTTCATACGCAGGTAGCTGCCTCTAAAGGCGCTATTGAAGGATTGACAAAGGCCTTGGCTGCTGAGTATGCACCAACAATACGAGTGAATTGTATTGCGCCTTCACTAACTGATACACCTTTGGCTGCTTCTCTATTAAATACTGATCAGAAAAGGGAAGCAAATGCGTCACGGCATCCGCTAAAACGAGTGGGTAGCATTGAAGACATTGTACATATGGCTGAGTTTTTACTTTCCAGTAAAGCAAGTTGGATAACAGGGCAGATTTTGCATGTGGATGGTGGTATGTCAACATTAAAAGTATAAATAGTAGTATGGCATTTTATCAATTAATTACAACACAAAAACTTCCAGCTTCCATCAGCGACATTTGGAATTTTATTTCAGCACCTGCTAATTTAAAAGAAATAACTCCCGAACATATGGGCTTTCTGGTAACCAGTAATACTGCTGAAGAAAAAATGTATCCAGGTATGATTATTACCTACAAGGTGAGTCCACTGCTTGGCATTAAACTAAATTGGGTCACAGAAATTACACATGTTAAGGACTATGAATATTTTGTGGATGAGCAACGAATTGGTCCTTACGCAATGTGGCATCATCAGCATCGCATTGAAGCTATTGAAGGCGGTGTATTAATGACAGATATTGTTACCTACCAACCACCTATGGGGATATTGGGCGCACTTGCTAATTCTCTATTAATACGAAATCAATTGCAAGAAATATTTGATTACAGAACAGTCGCGTTAGAGAAAAAGTTTGGGAAATTCAATACGCAGTAAATTAAACGTGATGACATCTTACACTATTTCGGAAATTGAATCATGGGATCCTTTTTACAGGACTAATTTTATAAATAGTCTGACAGGCTTTAAGTCTGTAAATCTTATTGGTACCGTAGATGCCGCAAATCGATTGAATCTCGGCATATTTAGTAGCATTGTTCATATTGGTTCTAACCCACCGTTGATAGGCTATATAAATAGGCCTTTATCGTCGGCCCCACATACATTGGCTAATATTGAGTCAAGAGGAGTTTACACCATCAATCATATCCATCCTGGCATTGTTCATCAGGCACATCAAACGAGCGCAAAATTTGAAGCTGGCGTGAATGAGTTTGAAGAAGTGGGCCTAACGCCTGAGTTTAAAGTGGACATAGTGGCTCCTTTTGTAAAAGAAAGTAACATTAAATATGCATTGTCTCTGGAGCAAATAATCCCCATAAAACAGAATGGTACTTTTCTGGTTATTGGCAACGTACTATCCATTCATATTGAGAAGGAAATTGTATTTGAAGATGGATTTATTAATCTTGAAAGCGTTCATTCTATTTGCAGCAATGGCATTGATGGCTATTATAGAACAGAATTAATTGACCGTTATCAATTTGCGAAACCTGGCATTGAACCACAAAAAATAAAGTAGTATGGCAACACGAATATTTTTAACTGCACGCTGGGAATATCTTGTCATGTTTAACTATGAAGTGGACGCTGCGATATTACAACCGCACATTCCTCCTTATACAGCACTCGATTTATACAACGGCAAAGCCCTGGTGAGTTTGGTGGGTTTTATGTTTAACAATACCAAAGTAATGGGAATAAAATGGCCCGGCTTTGTAAATTTTGAAGAAGTAAACTTGCGTTTCTATATTAAATATGATGATGGTAAAATGAATCGACGAGGTGTTGGTTTTATTTCAGAGATAGTGCCAACATCTTTAGTTGCAGGCATGGCCAACTTTTTTTATAACGAGCATTATAGTAAGGCCAACATGTACCATTCGATCAGAGAAGAAAATGAACAACTTGAAGTAGGATATGGGTGGAGAGAAAAAGGCGAGCAATGGAACTCTATGTGGGTCAAAGCGAAATCTTCAATGCACGATATTGCACAGGGTTCAGAAGAAGAGTTTATTTTTGAACATTACTACGGATATAATAAACTCAACAGTAAAACCAGTATTGAGTATTCTTTGGAACATCCACGCTGGAAAGTTTATCCGGTAATAGATTACAAACTTAATTGCGATATTGAAAAAGTGTATGGTGCTGCCTTTGTTCCCTTTATTCAGGATACTAAGCCAGTTTCAGTTTTCCTTGCGAAGGGTTCAGATGTGAATGTGAAAATGCCAAAACGAATAAAGAGCGCCTTTTAGTGTGAAGGTATAGAAAACGAATTTATGAAAATATTACTGACTGGTGTTACCGGATACATTGCACAACGATTATTGCCTGTCTTACTGGAAAATGGACATGAGGTGGTATGCTGTGTGAGGGATAAGAACAGGTTTAATAAGAAAAGTTATTTGACTTCAACCCTCTCGGTCATAGAAGCAGATTTTTTAAACAAAGAAAGTTTGCAGCATATTCCAGATGATATAGATGTAGCCTATTACCTTATCCATTCTATGTCGACACGAAGCGGCGACTTTGAAAATATGGAAGAAATATGTGCTGCTAATTTTAAAAATCGTATTGAACAAACAAAGGCGAAGCAAGTTATTTACCTTAGCGGGATAAGTAACGCTGAGGAGTTGTCGAAACATTTAACTTCACGAAAGAATGTAGAAACTGTTTTGTCCGATGCTACATTCGCTCTCACTACCTTAAAGGCAGGCATCATCGTAGGGTCGGGGAGTGCTTCATTTGAAATCATTCGCGATTTAGTAGAGAAGTTACCTTTTATGATTACCCCTCGATGGTTGAAGACAAAATGTCAACCCATCGCCATACGCAACGTGGTAGAATTTTTAATAGGCGTTATTGGAAGAACAGAAACATTCAATAACAGTTACGATATTGGTGGTCCCGATGTGTTAAGTTATAAAGATATGCTGTTACGATTTGCAAAAATCAGAGGATTAAAAAGACGTATCCTTATCGTGCCTGTAATGACACCTAAAATATCATCTTACTGGCTATATTTTGTAACGGCCACCTCCTATGCGCTTGCAAAGAATTTGGTCAATAGTATGAAAATTGAAGTTACTTGCAAACCCAATAAATTAGCGGAACTACTTGGCATTAAACGTATTGATTATGACACATCCATAAAGCTAGCCTTCGACAAGATAGAGCAAAATCAAGTGCTTTCAAGTTGGAAAGATGCGCAAACAAGTAATATATTTAAGGAAGGATTTACTAAATTTATTGAAGTTCCAGTGAATGGTTGTTTTAAAGACATTCGTTCCAGAAGGCTGGAAAACATCGATACTTCTCTTGAAAAGATATGGGCCATAGGTGGTAAGACAGGTTGGTATTATGGCAACTGGCTTTGGGAAATCAGAGGCTTTTTAGATCAGGTGGCAGGTGGTGTGGGTATGCGAAGAGGGAGAAAAAGTGAAATAGAAATCGAGTCAGGTGATACCCTTGATTTTTGGCGAGTCCTCTTAGCAAGCAAACAGGAGAAACGCCTGCTATTGTATGCAGAAATGAAACTGCCGGGAGAAGCATGGTTGGAATTTAGAATAGATCAGAATAATATCCTTACACAAACAGCCACTTTTAGACCTTTAGGCCTTTGGGGTAGATTATATTGGTATGCTGTTCTTCCTTTTCATGGATTCATTTTTAATGGGATGATAGATAAAATTGCAGCTCATAAACTTACAGGTAAATAAGCAATAATCAGCCTAAAGCGAGGGAATCGCTGATGTTGAAAATGGCGTGCAAGTTTCCAACCACTGGCTTGTAAGTATTATTGAAGTACTTGGAGCAACAGACTTTGCAAATGTCGCAGTTCCCAACTATTCACAGCCATTCTGCTGTTCAGATTAATAGGCAGTCCTTACAGCTATCCAGCCGCAACTATTTTTTCTTTATACTGCTAAATACTAGATCTTCCAAAAATGAAACAACTTTCATTTCATCTTTGGTCTTACCAAAATCGGTTAGTGACGGCAGGTTGTGCATAAAAAAATTTTGAAAATGGGCCATTTCAATAAGAGTGCTTCCCAATGACCTTGGATATTTATAGCTGGGATTACAAGCTGATATAATATCTGCAATAACAGCGCAAAGGTCTTTGTAGGGCTTAAATAAGTGTTCTTTATTATCGGCGGATACATGATTGGTTAAATACGCTTTTGATCCTTCTGCAATGATTATCTGGTGCAGTATATCTTCGTTCATATGTATTGTGTTATCATCATCTTGAACTGTGGTGGCCAGTAGCTGAATTGCTTTTTTAAGTTTAACCGCAGGATCTTTAATATTATTTGTGTTAAAGACTACCCGGTATTGCAGCCAATCCCAGTACCATGCGGTAATATATATCAGCAAGCGGTGTTTGTTTTCAAAATACCTGTAAATACCGGCTTCTGTTGTTCCAATATCTCCTGCCAGTTTTTTAAAGGTAAACACTTCAAACCCGTTTTTATAAATTAACTGAATACTATGTCGAATGATTTTTTTACCCAGCTCTGTCTGTTCCGGATCGCGGAGAAATAGCTTTTCATTCATTTTTATTTGCAATTGTACTTCCATTTTTTAGCCTTGGTTTTAGTATCGCACCCGTTGTTCCAGATGCAATAAAGATAACTTTGTATGCGTTAAGGCACAAAAATACTTAAAAGAATTACAATTTTTCAAGATAGTATTACTATTATTTAAAATAATTCTTCTATCTTTGCCCTTTAATTCATAAAGCAATAGATTATGGAAATGAATAAGAAAATGTATAAAGAACAGAACATCATCAGATTGTGGAAAGAGTTCAATTGAACAATTCAATATTTACCCGTACAAGAATGTTAAACAGCAACGAAAATTAACGATGGCGAAAAAGAATGTTTCTATCGTACAATCAATTGGTAAATTGAACGATATCCTGGTGTTAGATCGAAAGGATATTACTGTCATATACATGTTTGCAATACTTGCCGGATTAGTACAATTATCATTGCCTTTAGGCATACAATCAATTATCAGTTTTGTAATGGCTGGAAGTATTTCCACGTCGATTATCGTATTGATTGGAATGGTAGTCTTTGGTGTGTTCGTTAATGGATTATTGCAGATCAGGCAATTGCAGATTATTGAAAAAGTAAAACAAAAATTATTCTTACGCTATTCCCTTGAATTTGGAGACCGGTTGCCAAAGCTGAATATCGAAAAGCTGGATAAGGAATATTTGCCTGAAGTGGTAAACCGTTATTTTGAAGCAATATCACTGCAAAAAGGGCTTGATAAATTATTAATTGACCTTCCCGCTGCTACTATTCAGGTTTTACTTGGCCTCACGTTATTGGCTTTTTACCATCCTGTTTTTATAGCATTTGGGCTATTATTAGTTTTTATCGTACTGGTTATAATCCGGGTTACATCTCCTAAAGGCCTTAAGACAGCCATGCTCGCAAGTAGCTATAAATATGGTGTAGCAGGATGGTTGCAGGAATTGGCTCGAACTGTAAAATCATTTAAGTATACGAAAGGCACTTCACTCCACATTCAAAAAACAGATGAATTAGTGAGTAAATATTTGGACGCACGTACGAACCATTTTAAAATTTTGCTGACGCAATTTTGGAGCCTCGTTTCTTTTAAAATAATTATCACAGCGGCTATGCTTATAGTAGGCGCTTACCTGTTAGTAAATCAACAAATAAATATTGGGCAATTTATAGCAGCAGATATTGTTATTATAGCTATTATTGGCTCGATCGAAAAATTGATTACCAACCTCGACTCTATCTATGATGCATTGGTATCAGTGGAAAAATTGAGTATGATAACCGAAGCGGAAAAAGAACAAAGCGGCAATTTGATCTTGCCAGCAAAGAAAGAAGGTGTAGCTATACAATTTAACAATATAAGCTTTGCGTACAGTAATGAAATACTTGTACTCAGTAATATAGATTTCTTTATTGCTGAAGGACAGATGGTTCACTTGAAAGGAGTGTCAGGTGCCGGAAAATCAACTGTTTTGAGACTTCTTACCGGAGCCTTCACAGCATACAGTGGTAATATTTTGATTGATGGTATACCTCTTGGAAATTATGACGTACAAAGTCTTCGTCATCGAACGGGTATACTCCTCGGTAGCCAGGATATTTTTCATGGAACACTACTTCAAAATATGACGATGGGTAATGACGAAATCAGTATAGAGCAAGTAACAAGAATGGCAAATCTTGTGGGTTTAAACACGTTTATCGAAACAAGCAAAGGTGGGTATGATTCAATATTACTTCCCGTTGGCAATAAACTTTCAAACAATGTTCGTAAAAATATTTTATTAATCAGGGCATTATTGGGAGAGCAGCGCCTTTTGTTGTTGGAAGATCCTTTTGACCACCTGCAACAGCCTTTTATAAACAATGTTATTCAGTATATAAAAGAGAACAAAACATCCACTGTTTTAATCGCATCAGAGGATGAACAACTAAGCAATTACTGCGATAAGGTTTTGATGATGAATGAACATGGTATGATGATTAACCAATCGTAAATGATAAATTATTCTCAATGAACAATTACATAAACAGCGATATAGAACAAGAGTCAGGCAATAGTCCTCTAAGTTCCTTCAGAAAAGTCTATAGAATACATCAAAAAAGCAGTGTAAAATTTTGGCTTTGGGGTATGCTGATTCTACTTCTATCCATTATGCTATTGCCATGGACGCAGAATATTCGGGCAAAGGGAACCATTACCACTTTACGCCAGGAGCAACGCCCTCAGGAATTAAATACGATTATACCAGGACGTGTTATCAAATGGTATGTACAAGAAGGAGACTTTGTAAAAGAAGGTGATACGATTTTGCAATTAGGCGAAGTGAAAATGGAGTATTTTGACCCTAAATTATTAGACCGTACTCAACAACAGATAACCGCCAAACGGCAAAGTATTGAAGGATATAATAATAAAGCCACTACAACTATTACACAGGGTCGTGCATTGGAAAAGGCTAAGGAATTGAAACTGCAATCAGTAGATAATAAAATTGCACAACAAGAATTAAAAGTTCAAACCGATGAAGCAGATTTGGTGGCCGTAACGAATGAACTTAATGTATATAAACGACAAATAGATGCAGCAGAAATAATGCTCGATAGTGGTGCCATATCTCTAAGCGAATTTGAGAAAAGAAAAGTAAATTATCAGAATGGGTTGGCGAAAGTGAACAGCACAAATAATAAACTACTGCAAGATCGGCAGGAACTCATCAATCTGCGTATTGAACAAAATTCAGCGGTGCAGGACTACACTGATAAAATTGCAAAAACAGAAGGCGAGAGGTTTTCAACATTATCGAGCGCAGCCAGCACAGAAGCTGAAGTATCAAAGCTGCAAAACCAATACGCTAATTATGATGCCCGTGCCAAGCTATACTACATTACAGCACCACAAAGCGGACAAATAACCAAGGCTAAAAAATCTGGTATTGGCGAGATGGTGAAAGAAGGTGAAATGATGGTGGAGATTGTACCCAACCATATACAATATGCGGTTGAAATGTTTGTTGAACCGATGGATTTACCACTTATTTCGATAGGCCAGAAAGTACGTTTTATTTTCGACGGTTTTCCTGTCATTGTTTTTAGCGGTTGGCCTGAGAGTAGTTACGGAACATTTGGAGGGAAAGTAACAGCCGTAGAAACCTCAGTAAGCTATAATGGAAAGTTCAGGGTTTTAGTAATCGAAGATCCGGAAGAGAAACAATGGCCTGTTCAATTAAGAATGGGTGGTGGAGCCAATGGCATTGCATTGCTTAAAGATGTCCGTATCTATTATGAAATATGGAGAACTATTAATGGGTTTCCACCTGAGTACTATTTTGCAGGCAGAACGCCAGAAGCCACTGATAAAAAAGAGAAATAAGTTTAACATTCCAATTCACACAATCAATGGGTTTTATAAAGTATATACTCGCTTTTGTAACTTATACCGTATTGGGCCAGCATGCGTTTTCCCAGACAGCGAAAGAGTTCATTCTTACGCCGGAAGCATTTATCCAACAGGTGAAGCTATACCATCCAGTTGCCAAACAGGCCAATATAGTAGTAGATAATGCCGATGCAGTACTATTGAGTGCAAAGGGTGGTTTTGATCCTTTTATTGATGCATTCGCAAGCAGGAAAACGTTTGATGGTAAAAATTATTACTATTATACAAATCCGGAACTAAAGATACCGACCCCTATTGGAATTGATATAAAAACAGGTTTGGAAAATAACGGTGGCAATTTTCTCAACCCTGAGATTTCAACAGGTCGAACAAGCTATGTAGGATTGGAAGTTCCATTGATAAAAGGGTTGCTAATAGATACGCGAAGAGCTGTATTACAACAGGCAAAAATATTCCAGCAGCAAGGTGAACAGGAAAGGATAGGGATATTAAATGATCTATTGTTTGAAGCTTATACCGATTACTGGCGATGGACCGGAGCGTATCAGTTATACAACCTCTATTCAAAATTTGTAGATGTTGCCAATAACCGCTTGCGGTTGGTTCGCATTGCTTTTATAAATGGTGATAGGGCAATGATGGATACTATTGAAGCTTTTACACAGGTACAAAACTATCAGTTGCAACAATCCGAAGCTAGTCTTAATCTTACTTCTGCTACATTTGAGGTATCCAATTACCTATGGCAACCGGGGGATATTCCTGCACAACTTCCTTCTCAATTTGTACCGGATACCATTCAGTTTGCTATGACAATGGTTCAAGAACCGCTAAATGATTTAATTTTTCAGTCAACCGTCCAGAATCCTGTCGTGAAAAGTTATGAACTTAAATTAAATAGCCTGGAAGTAGAACGAAAATTGAAATTCCAAAGTCTGTTGCCATCTTTAAACCTGAGCGCCAATTTATTAAACAAAAACTATTACGCTTTAAACGGAGTAGATGCTGCCTTACTACAAAACAATTATAAGTGGGGAATTGAGTTTAAATTGCCGCTATTTTTACGAGAAGGAAGAGGAGCTTACAGACAAGCAAAATTGAAGATAAGAGATACTGATTTGGAACTCATAAATAAACGATGGCAAATTCAAAATAAGATACGCACTTATTATAATGAGAATATTCTATTAATGGAACAATTGCAAACAGCTCAAATCATGTACAACAATTATTCGTTGCTGCTACGCAACGAAGAACTAAAATTTGACCAGGGGGAAAGCAGTTTGTTTTTGGTAAATAGCCGAGAAATTAAAGTGTTAGAATTACTTCAAAAACAGGTTGAACTACGTTTTAAATATTTGAAGTCCACATATGCAATAGAATGGTCGGCAGGGCTGTTGCGTTAGTAAACCAAAAATATCTATCAGTTGGTACGAATGCACAATCTAACGTCTTTTAATTCAGCCGAACAAGACACTGTTAATAAAGTATAACATATTCAACAAGTAGATTCAATGGATGCAGCAAACTAATAGACAAAAAGATATCGAGTTATTAAGCATGTGTTGTTTAGGCATCTCTTATTAATCTCCAAAGTTCTGAATTTACGCGAATACGTTTACCTCTTCTTTACCTGCCAGATGCAATGCAACATACGGTTTGCTCCAGCCTTTCCTACATCAAAGCATTTGCAAAAACGGTCCCTTAGGGAAAGATTTTCATTTTGCATTGCAAATTCATAGAAACATGTATCTTTATTTAAACATTTCAGCAGCAAGCTTTTCCAAAACGGACGAAGCAAATCGCGAAACATTAGCAGCAAAGCAATGACAGACATTTACTTAATAGAGGCAAAGTTTAATTATTTAGGAAAAGATCTAATAGCAGAATTACTTGCAGTATCTGTTGTTAAAATTTTTCCAGTCAATACTGAATTGGTAAGAGAGGGTCAATACGTGAAATATATCCCAATCGTGCTAACTGGGCTTGTAAAGGTATTTACACATTTTGAGGAGAAAGAACTTTTGCTTTATTACATTAAACCCGAACAAAGTTGTATAATGTCATTCTCATCTTCAATTAACAATGACAAAAGCAAATTTTTCGCTATTACAGAGGAAGAAAGTTCCGTTTTACTGATCCCTTCAGACAAAATTGCGAAATGGGTCATCGAATTCCCAACTATTAATATGTTATTTTATCAACAATACGACCTTAGATATTCGGAACTTGTGGAAACAATACATCAAATGTTGTACTATAAGCTAGACAAAAGGTTGTTAGATTATCTTTCAGAAAGAATCAAAGTCACTGGCAAAAACCCTATTAAAATATCACATAAAGAAATAGCAAACGACCTTGGCACAGCCAGAGAAGTGGTAAGCAGATTAGTAAAAAAAATGGAGAAACAAAATTTGCTTAAGCAAAACCATGATAGCATTGAGCTATTTCAACCGTAGTGACTTTAGTTACTGCACAATGGTTTTAATTGTCGGACCTTTGTTGTGCAAATGAAGAATATGAAAACGATATACAAATTTATATTGATATGCATTTTGTGTATTGAAATCTTAACTTCAATTGTGTTATTCGTAAATTTTATAAACATTTAATAAAGAAAAAATGAAAAAAAACATGTCTTCTGCTGACAGAATTATTAGATTAATAATCTCGGCAATTATGGTTACCCTCTATTTTACAAATGTTGTAGGTGGAACTGTTGGAATTATTTTGCTGGTATTATCGGGCGTATTTACCATGACAAGTATTATTAGTTTTTGCCCCTTATATGCAATTTTTGGCATTTCTACTTGCCCTATAAATAAAACGTAGAAGATTGCTCAGGTTCAAGAATCAGGAAGAGTTTACATCAAACCGTATGATGCGTATCATAGGTGGTATCATTTAGACACGAACGTAAGCGTTATCCGCAAAATGGCCTTCCATTCTTGGATACCATTGATTACAATTAATAATTAATAATTAATAAAATAAAAAATTAAGTAAAATGAACAAAATACTCACACTAATTGCCTTCACTCTTACAACAAATTTCTTAATGGCTCAAGGAACTTTAGATTGGTATGATTTTACCGGAGGGGTTTCCATCGCCACTGATGTAAATAACAATGTTTACACCGTAAGCTATGATTACAACCCTGCTGGAGATATTTATCTGCGCAAAAGAACATCCTCAGGAGCATTTATTTGGGATGCAAGTTTTAACCAAACCAATGCTAGCCTTTGGGAGAAGGCTACTTGGGTTGAAGTTGATAATGCAGGAAATATTATTGTAACCGGAACTTTAATGTCTGGTTATTCCAGTCCAGTAAATGCGGCCAGCATTATTATGAAATTTTCGCCTGCGGGAGTTTTGCTTTGGCGAAATGTTTATGAAAGCTCTTTCGATGGATCGTACACCAAAAAATTACTGATTGATCCCGCCAATAATTATTATGTTCTGGGCTTAGGAACCGGACCAAGCGGGCAAGTTACTAAGGTGAAGAAATTTGATTCTTTTGGCAATTCATTGTGGAATTATTTTCATACAGCAGGAGGTGCTCCGCTAAATTTTAAGTTCACTCCTGACAATTATATTCTCATTGCTGCCAAGACAACAACCGGTAATCTTATGGGCTATGCGAAGATTGATGTGAATGGAAATAATATATGGAATCTTTTCGGTGTAAGCAGCCCTACTGCAGGGGATGCAGCGGGGGACGCATCAGGTAATACCTATATTTTACATGGTTCTAGTAGCGGTTCTACAATAAAAAAACTAGCACCTAACGGTACTTTAACATGGAGCACCAATTACAATTATCTGAATGCTTTTCGTATTGAAGTAGGCACAGATGATTTTCCGGTAGCGGTGGGTTTTCCGATTCCAGGATCCGGCGGCAGTGCTTTTTTAAAAACAAATGCAAACGGTACGCAGTTATGGTACAACAACAATGCCGATGGCATTCATAATTTTTTGTCACATGCACAAATCCGAATGGACCAATTTAACAACATTTATCTTGCTGCAAGCATTTTGACCGCACAAGGTGTTTGTAAAGTTAACAATAATGGAACAACGGCGTGGGTAACCACATTTCCAACCGGTACCTCGTCTTCTTTTTGTATCGGAAATGATTACAATATTTATGTAGTTGGCGGAACTACTGCGAGGTTGGGTCAAACTCCTGTTCTGCCTATTGCAACTTTAAACCTTAAACTATTTATTCAAGGATATTACAATGCAGCAAATATTATGAAACCTGTTTTAGTTAATCAAAGTGCAGGGTCAAATCCTCTCTTAACCGATAGTATTACTGTTGAATTGCACACTACAACGAGCCTTATTGCCAGTACGAAGACTGCTTTAATGGTTGACGGATCTTCAGCATGCAATTTTCCTAGTATAAATGGCTCGTATTATATTGTTATAAAGCACCGCCATGCCTTGCTTACCTGGAGTGCAAACCCAATTTTATTGGGAGCATTACCAGCGACATACGACTTTACAACTGCAGCAAATAAAGCCTATGGAAATAATATGAACGAAGTGGAACCAGGTATATGGGCCCTTTATGGCGGCGATAATAATCAGGATGAAAATATAGATTTATTCGATTTTAGCATTTTGGACGCAGACATCTACAACTATGCATTTGGTTATCAGACGACCGATATCAATGGCGATGGGAATGTGGATATATTAGATTGGCTTATGTTACAACCGAATATCAATGGGTTTGTATATTCGATTCATCCGTAAATAAGAATTAAATATTTAGATCATTGTTAAAATAAGGCATTGTTTAATTGCAAATAATCTGCGCCTTTTGTCAAGCACTTTGAATTTTATTTGTCTGATCGATTGGTTAGCAAAGACTTATCGTGCCATAGTATTAAATGGTGTTATTAGGTATACTGTTTACTCTTGTTCTAACTATAGATGTTGTCAATACATTTTTATAATTGATGATTAATTGATTAGTCCATCAATCCAACTTTAGCCGCATCATTAATGCCTCATTAGACAATTCGATGAGCTCATTTACAAGTACAATCAAAAGGAATTTCAGGCAGCATCTATAATCACGGACAAGACATTTGCTAAGGAAGCAGTGTACTTCTTATAATAAACATCCTATTACTTCGGTTATTACTTTTGGAATTGCTAGTAATACGAAATTATTTGAAGCCACAATGATGTTGAAATCTCAAGAGGATACTTTAATAGATTAGAACGATTCAACAGTCTATCATTATTTTTCTTCTTATTCGAATATCAATCTGAGTATCACTATATGTCAACTTCTAAATTATTGTGGCTTTTCTGTTCTTTATACCGAACCTCTTAGATTCTGTCTTCACGTAACCAACTGATGTTTATACAATTTTACAGGTATTTGCATTATCAGGACTTCGTGTTTTTTCGACTTTATTATTGCAAGGTTGTGCGAAGTGTAATGGGAATACATGTGGGCCCAAATTTTTAAGAGACAGTATACTCACACAACTTCAAATGGATAGATCGTTTTCCGGTATCGCCTCGCAAACTCTTGTTTTTCTCCGGTAGGTTTTCATCTTTGCAAGATGGTATGCTGTTGCTGTTCTTCATATTTTTATAAACAGCAAGCTCAGCTCTTAATGTGGCCATTTCATCACGCATTTCTTTTCCGTAGTTTCATTTCTTTAAGGTTTCATAAAAGGACTTTTATGTAAGTTTCAGTGTACAGCTAACTCTATTATGTTGGTACAAAGTAACATATTAAAACATATTAAACTCAATAATAGGAGTACTTTTAACTAGCAATTTCAACCTAATGTAGTCTTGAAAAGTGAACAAATCACTCGTTTCAATAGTACACCCAAACTAATGTGGACAACCTAACCATTCTGAAAAAGAAGAAAGTACGACCATTGAATAGTTACGACAAGAATCTCTTGAATGTCATTTATAAAAATCCAAAGGGTTGCTAATACCTAACATTTTCAAAGGCACTACTACAAAAGCCAATTACGAAAAAGGTGTGAATCATGTAAATGTTAGCTCAGAATTTAAGTTGTGTTACAAATTTGTCTCACTACTTTTGGTAATAATTCTTTTTACAATGAACGAGCATTATTACAATTCTAAGGACCTGCCAAAATTTGCCAGGATCGCTGACTTTCAAAAAGAACTTGGAGATAAGTTTTTTGATTATTACGGTGAAGTATTTAAAGACAGTGAATTAACTGCAAGAGAGAAATCGTTGATAGCCCTTGCCGTTGCGCATGCCGTTCAATGTCCTTATTGCATTGATGCCTACAGTACGGATTCCTTCGAGAAAGGATGGAGTCAAGCACAAATGATGGAAGCGGTTCATGTTGCTTGTGCCATTCGTGGTGGTGCTTCGTTAGTACATGGCGTGCAGATGATGAATAAGGTGAAAGAAATTTCCATGTAGATGAAATCATTAAAGGCACAACATAGTATTCTTGCCAATGCGCATGAACAAATTGACATCATCGAACATGGACAAACAGGCGACTTTGCACTGATTCCCTTTCAACAAAGGTTGGAACAATCCAACCTCTATCCATTACGTCCCGTGCAAATTGAGAACTTACAGGTCAATATTGGAAAGATGTGTAATCAGGTTTGCAAGCATTGTCATGTAGATGCGGGGCCGGATAGGAAAGAAATCATGACAATGGACACCATGGAACTATGTATTGATACGTTGAAAAAAAACGTTCAACTGAAAACTGTCGATTTAACTGGTGGCGCCCCTGAAATGAACCCTAATTTTCGTTGGTTTGTAGAAGAAATTTCAAAACTCCACCGCCATATTATTGTACGCTGCAACCTCACCATACTTTTGGCGAATAAAAAGTATAACGACCTGCCGCAGTTTTATAAAGACCATCGTATAGAAGTCGTTTCTTCTCTACCTTTTTATACGCAAGACAGAACAGACAGACAGCGAGGAAATGGTGTATTCGAAGACAGTATTAAAGCCCTCCAGATGCTTAATACAGTGGGTTATGGAAAACTAGAGACAGGATTGACCTTAAATCTTGTTTATAATCCGGCTGGTGCATTTTTACCGCCTTCGCAACAAGCACTTGAAAAGGAGTATAAGCATGCGCTAAATGAACAATTTGGAATTGAGTTCAATAATTTATATGCAATTACCAATCTGCCAATTAGCCGTTACCTTGATTATCTTCTCAGCAGTGGAAACTATGAAAATTATATGGAAAAATTGGTGAATGCGTACAATCCTGTTGCTGCAGCAAATGTAATGTGCAGGAATACTATTTCCATTGGATGGGATGGCTACCTGTATGATTGTGATTTTAACCAGATGCTTGAGTTAAAAGTGAATACTAATAGCAAGCATATTTTAAATTTCAATCTTAATGAGTTAAACAATCGTGATATTATAGTTGGTCAACATTGCTATGGCTGCACAGCAGGCTCTGGCTCAAGTTGCGGAGGATCTACAACCTAAATAACGTATAGTATGAAAGAATTTAGTAAAGCAAAGGATTTTCTATTAGAAAAAGGAATAACAAATCCTGAAATTGGAATTGTATTAGGCACCGGTTTGCATGAATTACTCAACTATGTCGATATTAAATTAATTATACCTTATTCCCACATTCCCGGCTTTCCAGTTTCCACAGTGGAATTTCACAAGGGTAACATGGTATATGGCAGTATAGCAGATAAGAACGTGCTCATCATGCAGGGACGTTTTCATGCCTATGAAGGTTATACATTGGAGCAAATCGTTTTCCCAATAAGAGTGATGAAGTTATTAGGCATTCAAACACTTTTTTTGTCTAATGCAGCCGGCGGCATAAATCTCAATTTAAAAAAGGGAGATTTAGTTTTAATTGACGACCACATCAATCTTCTTTATGGCAGTCCTTTAAGTGGTAAGAATTATGAGGAATTAGGCGTACGATTTCCTGATATGAGCGAACCATATGATGTGCAGTTAAAAATGGTATTCCAGCAAAAGGCGACTGAATTAAATATTGAGCTGAAGAAAGGCGTATATGCCGCCGTACATGGTCCTAACCTGGAAACGAAAGCAGAATACCGCTACTTGAAAATTATCGGTGCTGATATGGTTGGGATGTCGACCGTTCCTGAAGTAATTGCAGCCGTTCATCTTCAGTTACCTTGTGTAGCTATCTCGGTCATAACCGATGAATGTGACCCTGATAATCTTAAACCGGTGAACATTGCAGAAATCATTCAAATCGCAGGCCGGTCAGATGCTAAGCTGTCACAATTATTCGTGGAAATAGTGAAAACATTATGACGAATCAAGCATTGATCATTTTTACTAAAAATCCTGAAGTAGGAAAAGTGAAGACAAGACTTGGCGCAACGATTGGTGATGAAGCTGCCCTTCAGATTTATCAACAGCTTTTGTCACACACAGCTAATACAGCTAATTCTTTGTCAATAGATAAGTTCGTGTTTTATTCAGATTATATAGAACAGAATGACGTTTGGGATAATGAATTTTATTTTAAACAAGTGCAGTCTGGAAACGATCTGGGTGAACGAATGATGAATGCGTTTACAAGCATTTTAAACACAGCCTATAATCGAGTTGTAATCATCGGTACCGATTGCCCTGGCCTGAATGCAGACATCATCATGAACGCTTTTACAAAGCTGAAGTCACATGATGTAGTGATTGGCCCGGCTGAGGACGGCGGATATTATCTGTTAGGTATGAAACTTTGTTATTCAGATTTATTTGAAAATATCAGTTGGAGCACCAATGCTGTTTTCGACGAAACAAGACTAAAATGTGAAGCTTTACATTTAGATTATTCATTATTGCCTATCCTTAGAGATATTGATTATGAAGAAGATTTGGAATACTTCAAACCACCTAAAAATGATTAGTATTATCATTCCAACATATAATGAAGCAGAGCAGATTGAACACACTATAAACAAAACCCTTATGGCCAATGGCAAGGAGGAAATAGAAATTATTGTGGTTGATGGAGGAAGTACAGATGATACCATCAATATTGCGGAACAATGTGGGGCGATTGTCGTAACGAGTGCACGAAAGGGCAGGGCGGCCCAAATGAATGTTGGTGCTTCGATGGCCAAACATGACTTACTTTACTTTCTTCATGCGGATAGTATTCCCCCGGATAATTTTACGAGTCAAATTCTAAAGGCAAACAAAGACGAAATACTAAGTGGTTGTTTTCGGTTAACATTTGATTACAACCATTGGTTTTTAAAAGCGAATGTCTGGTTCACCAGATTTAATGTCAATGCCGTAAGATTCGGCGATCAAAGCTTATTTGTAACCAAAGACATATTTCGTAAATCAGGTGGCTTTCGTGAAGATTTGTTGATGATGGAAGATCAGGAAATCATTCATCGGATAAGAAAATTCGGAACGTTCATGGTTTTGAATGATGTTGTTAGTACATCGGCTAGAAAATATCTTGATAATGGAGTGTATAGGATGCAAGGCATTTTTTATATGTTATGGGGACTTTATTATCTCGGTTATTCGCAGGAAAAATTAGTACAACTTCATAAGAGGCTGATTAAGAATAATAAAATATAATGCCGATAATAGTCCTTTTATTAGTTGTCATTTTCACCAATATTGAGCAAACATCGATACCTTCAAATAATGCATTCCATATAAATAATTATGACAGAAGAAAATTATGATATCATAGTGATTGGCGCAGGTTCTGCAGGATTAAGTGTTGGCTTGACCATGAGTAAGCTTGGCTTTAAGGTGTTAATGATTGCAAGAACTGAACATGATATTGGCGGGGAATGTTTAAATGATGGATGTGTACCGAGCAAGGCGCTCATTCACGTTTCAAAGAGTATTAAAAATGCAAGAAAGGCGACAGCATTTGGACTGAGTATATCCGGAAACGCGGACCTTAAAAAAGCGATGAAATATGTTTATGAAAGGCAGGAAATCATTCGAAAACATGAAAATGTGAAAGCCTTACAAGAAGAGGGAATTATCGTTGCGTTTGGAGAAGCGAGATTCACCGGGAAAAAAGAAGTTGAGGTAAATAACAAAAAGTATACTGGTAAAAATATTGTCATTGCGACTGGTTCAAAGCCACGCCAATTAAATGTTCCCGGTATTGAGAAAGTAACATATTATACGAATCACAACATCTTCTCTATTAAAGATCTGCCTGAAAACATATTGATTATAGGAGGAGGGCCGATTGGCATCGAGATGGCGCAAACATTAAACAGTTTCAACATAAAAGTAACTGTTGTGCAACATGGAGCAAAGATTCTTGAGCATGATGATGAACAGGTTACCTCAGTTCTTTTACGATATCTTCAGAAAGAAGGAATTGAGATCTTGCTAAACGCTGATGTCGAAGAGTTCAGTGCTTCGGACATCGCCGTCATAAGAATGAAGGACGGGACACAGAGAGAGCTTACGTTTAATGCGGTATATGTTGGTATAGGTAGAGACTTAACACTGGAACCATTACAATTGCAGCAAGCTGGGATCGATACGAAGGATCATAAAATCGTAATAGATAAATACCTTCGAACGACCAACAAAAATGTGTTTGTGTGTGGTGATATAGCGGGTGATTTAATGTTTTCTCATGCTGCCGAATTTCATGCCCGTATTTTAGTTAATAACTTACTTTCTCCTTTAAAGAAGAAGTTAAACAATGAGCACATGTCATGGGTTACCTTTACAGACCCTGAAATAGCAACCTTTGGATTAAATGAAAAACAACTAGAACAAAGAGGTATTTCTTATAAAAAATTAGTTCAGGATTTCAGCGTAGACGACAGGGCAATTACAGATGATTATCAGGATGCAAGAATGATTCTCTATATTAGCAAAGGAAATTTCTTTAATAAAGAAAAACTTTTAGGCGGCACAATGGTTGCTCCGAATGCAGGAGAGTTGATACAGGAACTGATTTTGGTAAATACTTCAGGATTATCCATTAATGCCATTTTTAATAAGATCTATCCGTATCCTGTAGCTTCCAGAGTGAACCAACATCTGATAGTAAAGCATAAGGAGAAAAGTATTTCTGCCTTTGTAAGGAGCGTATTGCAAATCACTTATAAACTATTTGGCTAATGGAATGGTGGGAAATCTTTAAGGAATGGTTTTTAAGTCTTGGTGAAAAATACAATGTAAATCCTTACATCTTTGGCGGCATTTACATAGGTGCCATCCCATTTTTCTTTCTTTCACTTTACTGGACAATACGAACTATTAAAGCTAAAAAGTCAATGGGCCTTCCTGTTTTATTAACCGGCTTCTTTTTTATTTCAGCATACCTCTACCTCATTATTGCCGGCAGAAATATTCCCGTGTGGGTTTATGTTTTTATTGGGCTGATGGTTCTATACGGAGTTTATTCAATAGTTAATAAAATAAATAAAAACACAAAAGATGAAACCTAATGATGATAATGCAAAGTTGCCTCCAGAGCAAAGACCTTTTAGGATTTTAATAATTTCTGGCTCAAACAGAAGACAATATAATTGTCCCGGTGTTGATAGCAAATCGAGAACACTCATGCTTAAGATGGCAGAGTTGCTCCCTCAGGATTGGGAAATAGATTACGAGGATCTTGGCAACGTCTATGCAAGAGAACACATTCAAAGCTGCAATGCCTGTGTGTCTACGTCGATGGCTTTGTGTGTATGGCCTTGCAACTGTTATGAAAAAGACAGCAGTAAAGAGCCTGATCTGATGTGGAATTTAGACTTGTATGCAAGACTTGATATGGCAGATGCATGGGCAATCATAGGGCCTATCAATTGGTATAGTTGCAGTAGCAATTTGAAGTTGATGTTCGACCGCTTGGTTTGTATGAACGGCGGCAATCCTGATGAGAAAACGATTGATCACAAGAACCCGGAAAAAGAAATGGCATTGGAACATACAGAAGAATGGAAATTAATAAGTCTAAATCATTTGGAAGGAAGAACTGCCGCTTTCTTTTGTTATGGAGATGATGGGGGAGATGAGTTTGGTGAAGATGGAAGGCCGAAACTTTTGCTTCATAAAAAATATTTTGAGCCAGATCAGGAGCCCTATAAGAATGATCGCCTGGCATATATGCCTCTTGTTTGGCAATGCAGATATGGTGGTATCGAAGTGCCGGATCATCTTTGGAAATATGAATTAATTGGTAAGGAAAAAAAGTATAGTGATGCGCAAGCGGAAGATATGGTGCAAAATGGCGCATTCATGAAGTCCTTTGAAAGTTGGGTAAGTAATTTTGCGAAATTTGTGCACGAGAAAGACAAAATAAAGCCCAGCAAATACCGAGCTTTTGGTTACGAAGCTCCCAGACATATTTGGGCAAATGTACAAGATGGATTACGCTATTTTCGCATGATGGTGGGTAAAGCACCACTTGGGTCTTCTCCACAAAAACAAGATGAAATGGACATCAATAAAGATGCTACATGGAATACAAAAAAAGGCGAGGGTGAAAAACTAAGAGACAATGATTAAAGCTGTTTTTGACACACTTGGCGGACCGATACTGATAGGAATCTTTTTTGTCCTATTCCTCCTTGAAAGCAAGTTTCCATTGCGGAGGAGAGTACAAAGTAAACGGATAAGGATAATTATCAATATTATTTTTTCCATTCCTGCATTTGTGTTATTGCGCATTTTGTTTATTCCTGCGATGGTTTGGCTGGCAACTCAAAACGAGTTCTGGCATGTTGGATTAAATTATTTACTGCACATTCCTGTTTGGTTGAAAGGGGTACTAACATTTATATTGTTGGATTACAGCAACTTTGTCTGGCATATTTTGCTCCATAAACTTCCTATATTATGGCGTTTTCATGTAGTTCATCATACAGACCGGGATCTGGATATCTGTACTGCCTTCCGGTTTCATTTTGGTGAAATGATTGGATCGGTACTCTTCCGGGGCGGTGCTATTATGCTGATTGGTGCATCACCGATCATGGTTCTCATGTATGAAATTGCGTACGAAGCTGCAACACAGTTTCATCATAGTAATCTAAAAATCCCTTTTCAATTGGAGAAAATGCTGAACTACTTTATTGTCACTCCGCGTATGCATGGCATTCATCATTCCATCATTAGAAAAGAGACAGATAGTAATTATTCCATCATTTTCTCTTTCTGGGACCGGATTCATAAAACCGTTCGTTTGAATATTCACCAAAAAGAAATTATCATTGGTGTTCCCGGGCATGTTGATGAAAGTGACCTCACCATCGGCGATCTTTTAATGATGCCTTTCAAGAAAATTAGTCCAGGTAAAAATATTGAAAGAAGAGTTGATGAGAAGGATTTCAATATAATGAAGGAATAGAAATTCAACAACAGCCGATACACCCGGTCAGACATAGTAGTGCACACAAAAAGAACTGTAATAAAACATATATCCCTGATGGATTGTTTACATTTGCGATTCTATACGAAGAACCATGTGAAGTGAGACTTCCAAGCACGGTTCTGCAAGTTGGTCAGTGGGAGATTGTCTCAAGAAACCATTCTGTAACTTGCAACAAAAAAAAGAAGACGAACAAACAGTAAAAAACAAACGTAATTGATTATCTGATGGGCTATAAAATTTCAATACTGTTTTTAATAATAACTCTCTTCCTGCTATCATGCAAAAACAAGAAAGAAACGGTTACTCCTGAAATAAAGAACATTACCGAAAGTGTATATGCTTCCGGAATTATAAAAAGCAAAAATCAGTATGAAATTTTCAGTAAGTTGAATGGCATATTGGATAAAATATTTGTAAAAGAAGGAATGCATATAAAAATAGGTGACACGCTTTTTCAACTAGACAACAAGAATTCTAAATTGGCGACAGAGAACGCAAGGCTTGCCTCCATCGCGAACGACTACACCCTCAATACTGAAAGATTGAATGATGCACAAAAAAATATTCAATTCGCAGATAAAAAGTTAATCAATGATTCCTTATTGTATTCTAGGCAGAAAAATCTTTGGAGTAATTCCATTGGAACGCGAAACGAATTGGATCAAAGGAAGTTAAATGTGGAGAATTCAAAAGTGGCGCTGGCTCACGCAAAGACAAATTATCAGGATTTGAAAAGACAATTGATACTTGCTTCAGGGCAAAGCAAGAACAATTTGCAACTAGCCAAATCGAATCAGGATGATTTTATTATCAAAAGTGAGGTGGATGGTGTGGTTTATAAAATTAATAAGGAAGAAGGTGAATTGGTAACCAGCCTTTCTGCATTGTCTGTAATTGGTGAAGACGACTTTATGATTGATTTAAATATTGATGAATTTGATATCGTAAAAATTAAAAATGGTCAACAAGTTATCGTACGTATGGATAGTTACAAATCACAGGTTTTTGAGGCAAGTATATCAGCCATTTATCCAATGATGAATGAGCGAACACGAACTTTTAAAGCGGAGGCTATCTTTACAAAAAAGCCAGGCATACTTTTTCCAAACCTCACATTAGAAGCCAATATCGTTGTTAATACAAAGAAGGATGTATTAACAATACCAAGAAATTATTTGAAGAACGACTCTACTGTGATGCTCGCCGACGGTACGTTGCAAAAAATAAAAACTGGCCTGATGGATTATAACCTTGTTGAAGTAATAAGCGGAATCACTGCTGGTTCGAACATTAGAAAGCCTAAAAATGAGAATTAAACATATTACTGAGATTGCTCAGGCGTTATTGCTGGCTCGTTTGAAGCAAACACTTGTCGCAGCCATTGGTGTAACGTTCAGCGTAGCTCTTTTCATCACGTTGCTTGGTTTTATGGAAGGCTTAAATCAATTATTGGATGGGTTGGTTTTAAATCGGACACCTCACATCAGATTGTATAATGACATCCGGCCTTCAGCAATTCAACCCATTAATATGGCAACGGAATACAAAAGCTATCACAATTTTATATCTTCAATTAAGCCAGCAAATGCAAGGAAAGAAATATACAATGCAGAAGCTATTATTAAAGCACTACATACTGATCAACGAGTAGTAGGCGTTGCTCCTAAAGTAACAGTGCAGGTTTTCTACAATCTTGGCAATATAGAATTGAATGGCATTATTAACGGTGTAGATGTAAATCAGGAAGCTAAACTTTTCAAATTTAATGATTATGTTTCAGGTGGGAATTCCACTGATTTGATACATATTTCAAACAGCATTATACTAGGTAAGGAAGCTGCAAACAAAATGTTGGCAAAGAAAGGCGATATTATTAAAGTAACTACGACAACAGGAGAGCAATTCTCCTTAAAAGTAGTTGGTTTTTTTCAGTCAGGTATTGCAGAATTAGATAAAGTGCAGAGCTATGCAAGTTTAGCTACTGCACAAAAATTGCTTGGTAAGTCTGGTGGTTTTATGAGCGATATTCAGATAAAACTAAATGACTTGAAGCAGGCCCCAGTTATGGCGCAGGAATATGAAAAACTTTTTAGTCTCGATGCAGAAGATATTCAAACCGCCAATGCGCAATTTGAAACAGGAAGCAATGTACGCTCAATTATTTCGTATGCTGTTGGAATTACTTTATTGATTGTTTCAGGCTTTGGGATTTATAATATTCTGAATATGATGATATATGAAAAAATGGATACGATAGCCATTTTAAAAGCTACTGGATTTGCTGGAACGGATGTTAAGAAGATTTTCATTGCAATAGCATTAAGCATTGGACTTTCCGGTGCGTTGGCAGGTGCTCTTTTGGGTTTTCTATTTTCTACATTAATTGATGCTATTCCATTTAATGCTGCAGCTTTACCCACTGTAACAACGTACCCTATTGATTATAGCTTGAAATACTATTCCATTGCCATACTCTTTGCTGTTTTCACCACCTATTTTGCAGGTTGGTTTCCTGCACGCAAAGCAAGTAAAATTGATCCTGTCATAATTATCAGAGGTAAATAAATGGAGAATAATATAGTGCTGAAAGCACAAGCAATCAATAAATCATTCCGTGATCCTGTGAAGATCGATGTATTAAAGGATATTACATTTAGTGTAAATCGAGGTGAATTTGTTTCAATTACAGGCAAATCAGGTTGCGGAAAGTCTACGTTACTGTATATCCTATCTACTATGGATACAGATTATTCCGGCCAGCTTTACATAGACAATGAATGTATGGAGAATAAATCGGAAAAAGAGCTGGCATCTATACGTAATAAGAAGATTGGTTTTGTTTTTCAATTCCACTATCTGCTCAATGAGTTCAGTGTATTAAAAAATGTGATGCTACCAGGCTTTAAGTTGGATTCATTATCAGAAGACGAATTGGCAAGCAAGGCACTCGATCTTTTGAAGAACTTAGGCATAGAAAAGCTGGCCAATAAAATGGCGTATCAGTTATCCGGTGGAGAAAAGCAACGTGTTGCCATCGCCAGATCTATGATAAATGATCCAATCATTATAATGTGCGATGAACCTACAGGAAATCTGGATAATAAAAATACTGAAATAGTTTTTGATATATTTAAAGAACTTACCGACACGTTTAATAAGACACTCATAATTGTAACACATGATCTTCATTTTGCTAAGAATACAGAAAGAATAATAAAAATGGATGATGGAAGGATCATTACATAGAATTTATAGACGCATCGGAATCTTGCTTGTATCTTTCTGCAAGCTATGATTGAATAAAACATGAACATATTATGAATGATAAAGCAAAATATTTAATGACAAACGTTCTAAAAGACGGTGACACCAGCGACACGGTGTTTTTAGACAACCTATTACATGCCGATTTTCCAATAATCAAGAATGGCTATATGGGAACTCCCGAAGTAACTATCATTGACAGAAATATTTGGAAAATAATAGAGACGGAACTTCTGGAGGATTTCCTGAAAAAATAATTATTGAAAATAGTGTCGAGAGTAACTCCATTCCCCTTACCCCTAACTCCTTCCCCCTTCTATGAAAAACAAACTAATTGATAACTTCCCTTTTGTATCATATACAAAGCAAACATTCGAGATTGATGAAATGACGTCCCGTAGCCAGCATTTTTTAAAATGGATGGATACACGAAGAACAGTACGCGAATTTTCGGATAAACCAATTCCCGAAAATGTCATTGAAAACGTACTTCTGTCTGCATCTACTGCTCCTTCTGGCGCACACAAACAACCATGGACATTTTGTGTGGTAAAAAATTCTGAAGTGAAGAAGCAAATACGGATAGCCGCTGAAAAAGAAGAAAAGGAAAGCTACGAAACCAGAATGACAGATGAATGGCTTCGGGATCTACAGCCTATAGGCACGGATTGGCATAAACCATTTTTAGAAACTGCACCATATCTTATTGTTGTTTTTAAAAGAAGCTATGAACTGGAAGCCAATAGTTACAAACATCAAAATTATTATGTAACCGAAAGTTGCGGTATTGCATGCGGGTTTTTGTTAACTGCTATTCATGATGCGGGTTTGGTGGCATTAACGCATACACCAAGCCCAATGAATTTTCTTTCTAAAATCTTAAACCGACCACAAAATGAAAAACCTTTTTTGCTAATCCCTATCGGGTATCCTGCGGAAGAATGTTGGGTGCCGGATTTAAAAAGGAAAAGCATTTCAGAAATATGCGTTTGGATATAAGATAGGGTGGCGAATGACACATGTTTTACTGTAACTACACTGCTTGAAAGAACCGCTATATTACAATCAATTTTTTGTTTCAAGTCGAAAAAAATGAAATACTTTACCATTCCCTTCTTTAAAATTAGTTACATTTATATGTTGTATTTTGAGAGTTTGAAGAATGAGCATGGACCCTACCTTCAAATGGGGGCGAAGGTATAATAAATAGAGCGAAAGAGAAGCGCAAGAAGCGCTGTCAGGTTTCATGGGATTTGAGAATCACCACTCAGTTCTAAAATAAGCATTTGAAATTTTAATATACTCCAATAGAATTAAAGATGATAAAGCAACTAAAATACTCCGGAATCAATCAACTATTTCTTGGAGTACTACTATCAGGAACTTTCGGATTCATACAACCTTGTTATTCCCAAATCGCTACTGCCACTATAAATACTGGCAATCAATTGATATCAAATGCTCCCTTACTGCTGGGAATTACCTATGATTGTCGTTCAAGTTTATCGGATGCATTCAATACACAATTGGGATATCATACTACAAATGGGATGTTCAATCCGGCCGTTGATTCGGTTTTTAATAACTTTCCAATGTCGGGTTTGCGTTATCCTGCAAATGGAATTATGCAGGGTTTTGAATGGAAAAAATCAATCGGGCCAATTGCGAACAGAACGCCACAACAGGTTTTTGCACAACCTTCAATTCCTGCTCAGGTAATGGAGTTTGGGTTTGATGAATTTATGGCAATGACGGCGGCGCGAGGTGTTAACCCAAAGGATGTTCAGATAATGGTGCCGATCTACGACAGTGCGATCGTCTATCCAAAACAAGCTCAAACCGATGCATCCATTCCTAATATGGTTCAATCGAATGCCGATTGGGTAGAATATGCAAATGCTCCAAACGATGGCTCAAATCCTGGAGGAGGAATCGATTGGGCTTCTATTCGCGCCGCAAATGGTCATCCGTTTCCTTACGGCATTGAAATATGGAATATGGGAAATGAACCTTATACGAACAATGAATATGATGCAGGTAATGATGTGAACGCAGGGGCCAATTATATAAACAATATTGTGCCAATAATCAATGCGATGTTAGCTATAGACTCAACTATTAAAATATCGGTTACTGTGACAAGTAATGCAACCAATGCATGGACTTCGTCAATTTTAAATTCTCCTTTATTGCAAAGCAAAATTTATGCGCTCAATTGTCACTTTTTTCTAACCGAAGAATTTCAGGCTGGAATACCTATCGCGAATCAACCCAATGTGTTTGTTGCTAATTCAAGAATGATTACCTTGGCGAACGCTGCACAGACAAAAGGTTACAAACTAATTATAGGAGATCAGGCACATGCTATTATTTCCGTTACACCACCAACCCAAGCCGAACAAGATATTGCGATGCAATGGCAAGGAGCGAATGAAACTGCAGACATGTTAGTAGCAATAAGTCAAATCAAAAACATTGAAAGAGCTAATTTTTGGGTGTATGGATTATGGACAAACCAATGGCATCCAATTCGTAAAAACTTAGATGGGTCATTCACCGCTATGCCTGTTGCGGAATTATATAAAATACTTAATCCTGCTTTTCTTGATAATTCGGTTTCCGTGACTTCGACGTCGCCTGCTGCCACCGATGGTATTTCTTACTCCGTTCGGTCAGGAGCCTTTATATCAACCGATCTTTCACAATTAAATTTGGTGGCTGTAAATCGTGATAAGAATATTACAATTCCACTACAGGTAAATGGAACCGCCGGTTACCATTTGATGAATGCCCGATTGTTAACAGCAGTCACATTAAACTCAGACACCATTGTTGAGAATGTTGTCATAGCTGATGGTTCAGGAAATTTTCCTTTGCCTCCAATGAGCGTATTGATTCTGGAATACACGAAATATGCAGTTGGTATCAATGACACCTTTTCGAACACCCAGATTAGTATGATCTATCCGAACCCCACCACTGAACAGATTTACTTTTCCGAAGTACAAAATGTAATTGAAATATATAATGCTGCAGGACAAGTAGTAATTCCTAAAAGCAGGAATATAAAAAGCATTTCAGTAGAACAACTTACAGATGGAATTTATTTTATTCATACAGATAAAGCCATCATGAAATTTGTTATTAAGCCTTAGATCCGTAGCAATTAAATCCGTTTTTAAACAAACGCAATCTACTGCTTTTTGATGAATTCAATGTGGCTATGCACGAATTCAAAGCCTTTGCAGAATTTACGTTGAGTTATTATATGAAACTAGAATAGGTTGCCTTGGTGAATAATTTCTAACGGACAGCCTTTGTTAGTGAATAGCGATTAAAAAATACTTTCTTCTTCTTCCACACGCTCGCTGTTCCATTCAAGAATAAAATTATTTCGTCCTTCGCCGGTAAGTATGGTCAGGTATTTTTGTTGGGTAAGTTCAAGAATGCCAAGGAAATTAAAAATGGCGTGGATACGAGTCTCACATGATTGAAAGATACGTTCAAAAGCAATCTTGCCTTCGCGCTGAGCCCACTCCAAGAGAAAGTCACGCTGACCTTCCATCGTGTAATTATACTTCACCACCACATGCTGCGGTTTTACCAGTCGGTCTTGCATTTTCTTCATGACTTTTTCATAACTCTGGAACAACTTAAAAATGGTGACCGATTGTATCTCGGTTCCTTCGCTCATCACTTCACCGATAGTGTTTAATTCGACCACCGCATTGCCACGTGCAAATTGTAACATACGCTCGGCTTCCATAGTCTTCATTTCTTCGGAAGCTTCCTTAAATCGTTTGTATTCGAGTATCTTGTCGATCAGTTCCTTTCGTGGGTCGATTTCATTTCCAAACTGGTCAATCTCCTTGCGTGGCAACAACATTTTGGCCTTGATACGAATGAGGGTTGAGGCAAAAAGGATAAACTCGCTGGCAAGTTCGATATTCAGGGTTTCAAGTTCTTTGATATAATGAAGGAACTTCTCGGTGATAGAAAAGATCGGAATATTCTGAATGTCTATTTCATCCCGTTCAATAAAAAAAAGTAACAGGTCAAAGGGGCCTTCAAACTGTTCAATTTTAATATTATAGGATGGGGTAGATGTTGCCATGAATGAATTGTAATGTGGTCAAAAGTAGTCTGAACAAGAATAAGAATCTTAGTTTTTTGACGTAATTTTTTCAACAATAGCATAAAACTCTCTGGTACTTTTGTCCCAGTTAAATTTCGTGCCCTGAGTTTTGGTAGCTTCTATTAATTGCGCCCTTAGATTCTCATCTTTATAGATTGACGACATGGCTCTTGCAATTTCCTCTACATTTTCCGGATCAACAAGAATAGCAGTTTTTCCGGCTACTTCAGGCATAGACGATGTATTGGAAACGATAGAAGGCACTTGGCATTGGATGGCCTCAAGAATAGGAATGCCAAAGCCTTCGAAGATAGAAACAAAGGTGAGGGCATAGGCAGCTCCGATTACTTTACTTAATTCTTCTACTTGCATATAATCGAGATGGATCACATCTTCTTTAAAAGGGTGTGTCGCTATCGCATTGCGAATCTCATCGGCATTCCAGGCAAAACGTCCAATGATCAAGATCTTCATATTACTGCGCTGCTTCCTTTTAAACTGGGCAAATGCCTTTAATAAGTTGGCTACATTCTTTCGTGGATGAAGCGCTCCTGCAAATACAAAATATTCACAACCGTCTGCATATCGCTCCCTGATGCGTAGTTTGCTTTCGAAATCTAATGGTATGTACAATGTATGCGCACCATTGTAAACAATGCTTATCTTGTCAGAGTCTGTGTGATAGGTCTCAATAATATCTTGTTTGGAATAGTTTGAAACGGTGACGATATGCGTTGCTTTCTGCACGAATTTAGGGGTGAACTTCTGAAGATAATACCTGAACTTAAAGGGAAGGTGTAACGGAAAATGTTCAAATGCCAGATCATGGATCACCAAAATAGAAGGGACTTTGCTTGAAAGTGATAAAAAACCATCGGTCGAAATAAATACATCAGCCTTGTATTTTTTCAAGGCCCTTCGTACAGACCATTCAAACCAAATATACCAGAGTAAAGGATGACGGGCCGGAGGCGGAATGACAACAGGAGTAATATTGGACGCAAAAATAAATTGTGCATCAAAGGGTCTGTCGAACAGGAAGATGAATTCATGTTCCGGATGATCAATGACCATACGTTTGATGATCTCATTTGTAAACCATCCAATGCCTTCCAGCTTTCCCTTCAATAAAAAACGTGTATTGACCGCAATTCTCATAAAACGTGGCAAATGTAATAGACCAATATAAATATTATTCAAATAATTTCGACAAGGCCACTTTTAATAATCAATTCAGTCGCAGATTATCGATCAATCGCACACCTTCTAATCTGGCCGCTATCAGAACAACCATTTTCCGTGTTGTGTCAACTTCGTTCAGTAATTCAAGTGTCTTTGCATCCGCCAATAAAAGGTATTCTGTTTCGAACGCATTAGCATCCAGATATTTCGTCAACCTATCCTGCAAATCACTGAAAGGAATCCGTTTCATGTCTTCTTTGATCGAATGCAAGGTGTAATAAATAGCACTGGCCTTCTCTCTGCCGGCTTTACTGAGTCGTTCATTGCGTGAGCTCATGGCTAGTCCATTAGGTTCGCGTTGAGTAGCGCAGGTGATAATTTCAACATCAGATTTCATGATCTCAATGAGTCGTTTCAGCACCAGGCATTGTTGAAAATCTTTTTCGCCGAGATACATACGTGTTGGTTTCACCGCCTTTAGCAGCTTTTCTACAATCGTACAAACCCCGTTAAAGTGGCCGGGTCTGAATTCCCCATCCAAAATGGTATCAAGGTAACCAAGATTATAGTTTTTACTGCTTCGGTTTCCCTCCGGGTACATTTCGTCTACTTCAGGAAGGAAAAGAATATCCGTTTTTACTAAACTGAGTGCTTGAATGTCTTTTTCGAGTGTTACCGGGTATTTCTGATAGTCTGAGGGATCATTGAATTGAGCGGGGTTGACAAAAATGCTGCAAATCGTCACTTGATTGGCAGTCTTGGATCGTTCGATGAGTGAAATGTGTCCTTGATGGAGTGCCCCCATCGTAGGAACGAAGCCCAGAGAGGATTCTGTGGAATCCAGATAATGCCTTAAATCGGCTATTTCTTTAAAAATGAACATAGTTTAGTTAACGACAAATAACATTTGACAAGTGATAAAGTGTTGAAAAGTAGCTTAATATATCGTACCTTCGCACCCCTTAAATAATCTAAATACTCAATAAAAGTAACCTAAATGGCGGTAATCCAAAAGAAAAAAATTCTTTTTATTTCGCAAGAGTTCTCTCCCTATAATGAGGAGAATGAATTTTCGAAAGTCTTGAACGCACTGGCGGTTAAATCAAACGAAACCGGTTATGAAGTGAGGGTGATCATGCCTCGTTTTGGTATCATTAATGAACGCAGACACCGCCTTCACGAAGTAGTCAGGCTCTCAGGTATCAATATCAATGTAGACAAACTCGATTATCCTCTTGTCATTAAAGTAGCTTCTCTCCCAAATGCGAGACTTCAGGTGTATTTTATGGATAATGAGGATATGTATAAACGTAAGAATACATTCCACGAAGAGGACGGTACTTTTTTCAATGATAATGCAGCCCGTTCTATCTTCTTCTGTAAAGGTGCTCTTGAAACAGTCAAAAAATTTGGCTGGCCTCCCGATATCATTCACGTACATGGATGGATGAGTGCTCTGATTCCAATGTATATTAAGTCATTTTATAAAAAAGAACCGGTTTTTGCTAACTCAAAGATCGTCTTCTCAACAACTAAAGATATGGTGAAGGAAGATCTAGGTGATTTATTTGTAAAACAGGTTTTGAGCAGTACACCGTTGAAAGAGAAAGATCTTGAACTTTATAAAAGTGGAGCAAACGTCGATATGTTTATTGGCGGAGCCAAAAATGCAGACGCAGTGATCTTTGCAGATGGTGATATTAATAAGAAGTTGATAGATGCTATTAAACCAACCAGAAGCAAGAAAGTGTTAAATTTCGATTCTGAAAATGATGATATCGCCAATATCATGGAACTTTATAATAACTTGGCAGGCTAAATAAAACACACTCATTTGAAAGCAAGATTTTCGATCGCAACGCCAGGTTTTTTTTTATTGCTGGCTTGCGTAATTAGTACGAATTGGAGTTGTAAAGAAAACGCAATCCTTCCTAAGGAACTGGTGCCGGCCGTCGACAATATCAATACCTTCGATAGTACCTTCGACCTCATCACTCATACCATTTATCAGGATTCCTTTCCGACGGGTGGTTTGAAAGGTGGTCTCAGGATCTCATCTGCAAATACCTTCTACCACGCATGTGGATCAATTCAAGCCGACCCTGCTTTTGGAAGTACATTCGCCTCTATGCACGTAGAAGTGCTTCCTGCTGTTCCTAATTTTTCCTTTAAAGCAGCTACCGCAAATGTGACTATCGATTCGGTAGTTCTGTCTATGCCTTATCGAATGGCCTTCGGTGATACAAACTTTTCTTCCTTGAATCAAAAATTTAGGTTATTTCGTTCAACTGGCTTATTTTCAAGGGATTCGGCTCAATATGAATTTACAAACGATACCATTAATACCGCTGATTTACTCTCGGTCGTGAATGTGAATTTCAGTTCTTTATATAGAGATTCACTATTGGTTGCCGGTCAAAAGCAACAACCTCAATTGCATTTTAAACTGGCTTCATGGTTTGCCGACAGTTTAAAGGCACAAGTTGATCTTGGAGCGAATGGCGCCCTAGCAACTTTTGGTTCATATCTTCAATGGTGGAAAGGATTCGCAATTGTGCCTTCTTCGACAAAAGGAAATACACTCGGATATTTTGATACTTATCGCACTAAAATGACAATCTATTACAGATATACGAATACCGGTGGTGGCCAGGATACTACCAATGATGTCTTTTCGTTTGATCCTAATTATTGCAATCGTTTTAATACCATCATCCAAAATCAAACTGGTAGTAAATCCAAACCATTTATCAATACCAAATCTGCCTCAGGTGATTCTCTGTTATTTATACAAAACGAACCCGGTTTGGTAAACACCTTTCATGCACCCGGTATCACCAATATGAAAAATGTGATCGTCAATAAGGCGGAATTGGTTTTTACTGTTGCCCCGTCTCAAAATTTTTCAGATACGCTGGCCTATGGTTTAATACCAAGACTGCAGATCTTTAGTACAGACACAGCTGGCAATAACGATAAGGTGGCAGCCGATTATGCCGCGTTTAATAGTAGTGCATACGTCAATGGAAAACGTTCCACTGTTATCATTAATGGTATGAATTATGTACAGTATAAATTTAATGTAACATACTCCATTCAAAGGATTATTTCGCAAAAAGACTCTACCTTCAGATACAAAATAATGGGTGCAAGTAACGGTCTGCCTGGAGCTTACAGAACGATCCTGACCGGTAGCGGAAGCCAGAATCAGGCGTTTAAACCAAGATTGTATCTTATTTATACTAACATCCATAAACAGTAATATATGTGCGGCATCGTAGGTTATATTGGCTCACAAGAAGCTTATCCGATATTGATAAAAGGACTACGTCGTCTTGAGTATCGTGGTTACGATAGTGCGGGTGTCGCGTTGCTGAATGGCTCTCTGAATATTCTCAAGAAAGAAGGAAAGGTGTCTATTCTTGAAGAGTACAGCGAGGACAAGAATACCAGCGGAACCATCGGAATCGGACATACCCGCTGGGCAACTCACGGTGTTCCATGCGATATGAACGCACATCCACATTTATCTCAATCCGGAAATATTGCGTTGATTCATAACGGTATCATCGAGAATTATAATTCCCTCAAGCAGGAATTAGTCCAACTAGGTTATTCATTTAATAGCGAAACAGATACCGAAGTTTTAGTTAATCTTATTGAGGATATTCAAAAAGAAGATAAACTCTCCCTCGAAGAAGCCGTACGTGTTGCCCTAAATGAGGTTATCGGTGCCTACGCCATAGTCGTCATTGATAAACGCGAACCAGATAAATTAGTCGCCGCCCGCAAGGGTAGTCCACTCGTGATCGGTATAGGTAAAAATGAATTTTTCGTCGCTTCCGACGCTTCACCTATCATTGAATATACAAAGAATGTGGTTTACCTTAACGATGAGGAGATCGCTGTTTTATATCGAAACGGTACTCTTGATATCAAGACTTTAGGGAATATCAAGAAGTCGCCATATGTGCAGAAACTTGAAATGGATCTCGAGAAAATTGAAAAAGGCGGTTACGAACATTTTATGTTGAAAGAGATTTATGAGCAACCACAAGTGATTCTCGATTGTATGCGCGGCCGGATGAACGCCGAGCAAGGCTGGATCAAACTCGGTGGTATCAGCGAATTTGCCGCCCGGATCAACAATGCCAAACGCATTATTATAACAGCGTGCGGTACTTCATGGCACAGTGCACTTATAGCGGAATACTTAATTGAAGAACTTGCGCGTGTACCCGTCGAAGTTGAATATGCCTCCGAATTTCGGTACAGAAATCCTATCGTTACAGAGAAAGATGTCGTCATCGCTATTTCACAATCGGGCGAAACTGCGGATACACTTTCTGCCATTGAGATAGCCAAAGAACGACAAGCCCTTATTTATGGTATCTGCAATGTCATCGGTTCGTCTATTGCGCGTGCTTCTCATGCCGGTTCGTATACTCATGCAGGTCCCGAAATTGGTGTGGCATCTACCAAAGCATTTAGCGCACAGGTGACTATTCTTACTTTATTAGCCCTTCAATTAGCGCAAGCGAAAGGCACTATTTCTCAATCTCGTCTGCGACAACTTTTATACGAACTGGAACTTATTCCTTCCAAAGTAGCCGAAGCCCTCAAAACAAATGATAAAGTAAAAGCCATTGCAGAGAAATATAAAGATGCGCTTAATTTCCTCTATCTTGGTCGTGGACTAAGTTTTCCTATTGCCTTGGAAGGTGCATTGAAACTAAAAGAAATTTCCTATATCCATGCAGAAGGTTATCCTGCGGCAGAGATGAAACATGGACCTATTGCACTGATCGACGAGAATATGCCGGTCGTTTTTATTGCCACTAACATGAGTGCACACGAAAAGATCGTGTCGAACATTCAAGAGGTAAAAGCACGAAAAGGCAAGGTGATTGCCATTGTAAATACTGGTGATGAAATTATCAAAGGACTGGCTGATGAAGTGATTGAAATTCCTGAAACAGATGATCTTCTTTCTCCCTTAGTGTCTATTGTGCCGCTTCAATTATTATCCTATCATATCGCGTTGCTTCGTGGTTGTAATGTAGATCAGCCAAGAAATCTCGCGAAGAGTGTGACGGTAGAGTAGAATCATATCCGCAGAAAACGACCAATCAACGAGTAGCATCTGCTTTTATCAGTTTTCTGCCACCACCATCTTCCTCACCCATTTCCCATCCACATTCACCATATACACCCCGGCAGGCAAGCCGCTCACATTTACATCAAGCATCTTTGTAGCCGATACATTCTTTTCAATTACCAGTTCAGACAGCAGGTTATAGATCTTTACGCTTTTGAATGGCTCACTCCCCGAGATCGTAACATTCTTTGAAACAGGATTTGGATAAACTTTCAAATCCCCCTCTCCTCGAGAAAGTTCGGGATCAACACTCATCACCAGAGAGCAACTATCAATATAAAAACTCCATGTATACACCTGCAGGTATTGATGATAAGGCGGTGTGCAATTACTATCTTTCGCATATACAAACACATTATATAATCCATGCGCATTCGGAGGCGCCGTCCAGTTTAGTGTCAGATGCACACTATCTGTATTCATATTGGTGATGGTACAAATACCATTTCCCGGTAATGTTGTATCGGCTGTCGTTCTTACCACTAAATTTCCCGAAGGGCCACCCGGCAGTTTTATATACGCATCAAAACTAATTGGCCATCCCGGGCAGCCCACCATGGTTCCTTGCGTATTAAACGATGCATTCTGCAAGCCCGCAGTATCAATCTGAATATGGCTGGGCAATCGCCCATCGGCCAGTAATGTGAACTGATTAGTACAATAACTCTCACTCACAAACTTCCCGTTCCTGTAATCTTTTGCGGAATAGTAAAGTACGGGCTCCATCTCACTCTGCGCCGTAAACGTTGTTCTTCCCGTACTATCAACCAAATGAAAGGTACTGTCTGTATCGAATGGATTATTCTCAGAATTAAACCGTATGGGATTCGGACCAATTTGGCCTGGTAAGGGTGCGTAATAAGAATTATTGGTAAATATCTCAGGATGATAATTACCAAATATATCATTTTTAAGAAATAACTGCATATACAAACTACCAGCCACGAAATTATTTATTCCCCTTAATGTGTCTGGTATAGTGACCACTATACTATCATGATCGGGATCAAAAGGTCCGGGATTAAACTCCACTGCCTTCTGGGTTTGATACGTATAAATAGGGGGCGATAAAAACCTCACGGAGCTGTTATCAGGATGATCTATCGTATTGAAAGAACAACCATAGATACCCCATATCCACCTTATACTATGAAGCATGGTGCAATTTTCACTATTGCTACAGTAAAAGGAGTCTATATTTGATTTTTGATTGTTATAGGTTACACTCATATAAATATTACTTCCGTTTGTATATAAATGACTCCTGATGCAAACACAATCAAAATCATCAGTAGTACCGAGGCTGAAATGCCAACTATTGCATTTTTCCGGCAGTTCTATCAACCCTTTATAAACCACTCTGGTCCGTTTTGGCGAACTGGCTTGAGGAAAACTAATGAGGGTATTAGGCAGAGAAAAACCACATAGAGTATCTAAGATACCGAAGTGAGTAGTTTGTCTGAATAGTGTATCACGCAAAGGCTCATGAGCATATATACCTGTTAACGGATCATAATCTATATAGTTCTTACCGTAGTTACAATCATCCCAGTAAAACAGGTTAATAGATGCAGCGAAAAATGCTTGAGGGAAATTTGCCCTGGTGGAGATGTAATTAATAAATGTGAATTCATATGTGCTCGAAGAAATGTCTGGCCGCCAATCCCAATAAAGTTGGGCATATTCTCCTCTTGTATACACTTGAGAATTAACGGTATTGAATATGAAAAGAGAAAGTAGTATAAGCAAAGTTCTCATAGTATTGTTGTTTGTTTATTTACTAATTTTCTTAACCACTATTCGCTTATTCTGTTGGTCGCATACTTCTACAAGATACATTCCATCAACAAAATCAGACAAACTGTTCGTTCCGTACCCCTCATTTATCTTTCCTTTATAAACAACTGCTCCGATAGAATTATAAATGATATAGTTACCTTCTTGCATATTGGTCTTGATAGTCAATGTAGAACTAGTCGTAAAGATATTCAACTTAAGCTTATTTGTAAAGACAGAGGAATTTGAGTTCTGGTTGTCAGATTTGAATACAGCATCATCAATACAATCATTCAAATCCACTGGTGCATCCATTGTCCAAGATAAAGTGGTTCCACTTCCTACTATATCTGTGGTTGATGCTGGGGTAATACTGGTAAAAGTTGAACTTATGGAGAGGGCATCCAAATATTCTCCAATGTAATTACAGTCATTATCGAAGTAATTCTCGGTTCTGTTCAAAGCTATTCTTTCCGGTGAAGCGGCATCTTTATCAAATGTTGTTGCCCCTAGAATGTATCTTCCGTCAGCATAAGGTAAACTATGCGCGGTATGGGCAGGATAATAGAGATTGTAATGATCAAGATACGGTAAATAATTCCCTAATCCTATATTTCCGACATATCTGGGGTAAGTATATAAATCGGGATATTGTCCTAGGTTTGTAAAATCATCCAAGGCCTGATCATCATAAAGAATTTTATGAAGGCTTGGGAATGTATAATTATTGGGTGAGCTATAATAAGAGCTTTAATAAAAATTAGCGGCTATGATGGCCTCATTTGCACTATTCCCCCGCATTATTTTAGAAATTTTTATAGGGCCGGTCTGATTATACAATGACATAGTGCCAAAACGGTTATTTCCAACAAGGAATGTACCCGTAGTATTGCTATACATAGTTACTCCATTAGTAGTGGTCAAATCAACGATTTTTTGATAAATCATTCGTTTATCACTTTCATCCATAAACGACCCTGCAAACCATACTTCATCCTCCACTGCATCAAAATACAAATCTCCGGCATAAAAATTTCCTGTCCCCGGAGTGTAAAAAGAAGTAGCACCAACATTTGCCAGATGATAATCAATTCTTGTAAAAAAGATTGTTCCTTTTCTTGCAGTACCTGTAATAATAAAACCAGCGGTGCCGGATGATAAAGGGATTTCAATCACACGACTGGGAAAGAATAGATTATTAACAGCAAAATCTACTGGAGTGGTTAACGAAAACTCAAAGGCCCGAGTTGGTCCAAGAATTACAGCCGAGGATGTTGCATCGTAAGAAACATAACCAACATACATTTCTTTTTCCGAACCAGATATTGGAGACGGATCAAGTGCATTGCCAGCAACTCCGGTAAAAAGAAAATCACCCAATCATTTGGAAGAAATTCCTTCCATAGCTGTAATATCAGTCACAAAAAGATTTTGATATCCTCCTGTAGTAGCGGTAATATTTACACCAAAGGATTTTGCATCAAGATAAGCAAGATTTTCATCCAGAATGAGGAACCAACTTTTAGTAGGGCTTGAAGTAGATCCGTTTTCCTCATTAATGCCGGCAATACAATATTGCCTGGTAGTAGCATTAAAAGCTGCACAGGTAGGTGTAAAAGATCCGGCTTCATTCTCGAAAACAATAAATGACGTCATAACAACACCGACAGAGTTTACCATAGTGATGTGTATAGCATCATCACCGATGGAGTTTTCAACTCTTCTTATCATGATTGTGCCATCGTCTGCAAAACCTGATGACTCATAAAATTTTTGAATCACATAAGACTCAGGCTGATTGAATTCATAGGTAGAAAATTGTTCATAGTACTTTGAATAATTCTGTGCAAATAGTAAGATAGGGAAGCAAACAATGTAAAATAACATACACGCTATTTTAAAGTAATCAGGAATGGCTAAGAAACGTGTGCGGGGGGGTAAGTTTGTTGGGTTTCATGAAAATTGGATTTTGAAGGTTTATAAATTAGGTTTAATAGTAATGGTAATATGCAAGCTTCATATTGGCTTATGGTCTTTTGTAGTCGGTTTGGTAACCTCTTATTTACAAATGTACAATAACTATTATGATATCTCCTACGTAGAAATACGCAAAAGAGAAAATATTTTGGAGGAATTTTGGCAATGGAAAGTGATCATTTTGAAGAACGTCTATTATATTTCAACGAAAATAATTTACTTTTTTTCAATAGCAAACTTCGAATCGCCGTTCACTGTTAATTATTGCGTAATCCGCTGATAGCTAATAACTTAAAGACACGAAAGAGATTTTTTAATCACCCTGAATCGAAAGTATAGGTCGGGTGTTCTATTGAGTGTATCGAGAATTCTATTGAGTGTGTCGAGTATACTATTGAGTAAATCGAGTATTCTATTGAATGTATCGGGTATTTGATCGAACTTATATTTTAGTAAATGAATCGAAGACATCAATATAAGTAAATGATGAATGGGTGTAAGTCGGTTAGCTTTTAGCTGAAATGGTTTTCCAAAAGTGTGAACAAAGCCGCGAGCAATGAAAAATTACTTTTCAGTAGTTAGAAAAGCGCTGTTCTGCAAAGTGTGTTTTCGTCGTCAAACCTATGCAAATTCAATTACCTTTAATGACTAAAAACATCCCATGAGTATTCCCAAAAATATCGGTGTTCTTACTTCAGGTGGCGATTCGCCCGGTATGAATGCAGCCATTCGTGCAGTGGTTCGTACTGCGTTGTTCAATCATATAACGCCTTTCGGTATCATGCGCGGCTATCAGGGAATGATCGAAGGCGATATCAAAGAACTGAAAACGACGGACGTGTCCAATATCATACAGCGTGGCGGCACGATTTTGAAAACCGCCAGAAGCAAAGAGTTTTTGACGGAGGAAGGTATGAAGAAAGCTTATGATCAATTGTTAAAGCATGGCGTTGAAGCGTTGATACTGATCGGTGGCGATGGTACCATGCGTGGTGCCGTGGAATTTTTTAAACGATACGAAATCCCCGCTATCGGTCTGCCGGGTACTATAGATAACGACTTGAACGGAACCGATTTTACCATCGGTTTTGACACCGCAGTCAATACTGCCATTTGGGCTATCGATAGAATTCGCGATACCGCCGAAGCTCACGACCGTTTATTTCTGGTTGAGGTCATGGGCCGCGACGCTGGATATATCGCCCTCAATAGCGGTATCGCCTGTGGCGCGGAATACATTTTTATTCCCGAACAAAATGAACAACTGGAAGAAATATTAGCGTCCATTCAAGATGACAGACGTCGTCATAAATTAACTAATATAATTGTAATCGCGGAGGGCGATGAATTTGGCGGTGCGAACGAACTCAATGAAATAATAAAGAAAAGAATGCCAGAGATTGATACAAGAGTAACTATACTCGGACATTTTCAACGTGGTGGTGCGCCAACATGTTCAGATCGTATACTCGCCAGTCGGTTGGGGCATGCTGCGGTCGAAGCGCTTATTCTTGGCAGAACCCAGGAAATGATAGGGATCGTAAACGCAGAACTTGTCTTCACACCATTTGAATTGTCTGGAAAGCTGCAAAAATCTTTTCCTCCCGATCTTCTGGAAATGATTAATGTGCTTGCAAAATGATCATTTTGTACTACGTTTGAACGGCTGCCACTTACAATATTTTACCTTACTTTTACGTTTTGCTACTATCTCATGAGAAAACTCTTGTTTATACTTTTTATGTGTTCGTTTGCCACGGCTGATGCACAGATCTTCTATCGCAAATCGGAGTATGGCTTTGCAGCCGGCGGTTCAAACTACTTTGGAGACCTCAATTCAAATTACGGATTCCAGAACGCGAGGTATAGTGGAGGTATTTTCCTGAAGTACAATTTCTCAGATTATATAGCACTTAAACTCGCGGGGAACTATGCCTTTGTTGGCTATAGTGATAAGTACTCTTCCAATGTGTTTCAAAAGACACGCAATCTCGATTTTAACTCAAACATTTATGAAGCCGTTATACAAGCGGAATTCAATTTCTTTCAATACGATGTCATGGATTTTGATCACCGTTTTACACCTTATGTCACAGTAGGAATGGGCATATTCTCGTACAATCCTTACACCACATACGATAACAAACGGTATTACCTGCGACCTCTTGCAACCGAGGGACAGAACTACGAGGAATATAAAAGCAGACGGTATAAGAACACGGCCATTGCCTTTCCTATTGGTTTGGGGGTTAAGTACTGGATGAGTAAAGGAATCACACTTGGGTTTGAAGTGGCTAACCGTTCGACTACGACAGATTATCTGGATGATGTAAGTACAACCTATGTAGGCAAGGATAAATTCATTGATAAAGAACCTACTCCATATCCCACTCCTTCTTCTGTGTTGCAAGACCGTTCTGTTGAAGTGGCCACAACGCCATTTGGTGAGGCAGGTCGACAGCGCGGAACCAGTACAACATTGGATAAATATATGATGTTTCAGGCTACCTTATCATTCCGTTTCCCAACCTATAAATGTCCGGGGCAAAACTAAATGTCTGAAGTTGCTACACGGCTGTAAGTTGAACATAACCATAACTGAAGCGGGCACTTTCGGGAACCATCAAAATGATTAAATCACCTTTTTTGATCCTGCCTTCGTTAAATAATTCTTCCAGCATTAAGTAAGGAGAAGCACTTCCCACATTACCCACACGTGTGAGGTTGGTAAACCATTTTTCCGCAGGAATAGGATAACCGATTTTCAATAATTCCTCCATGATCTTAGGTCTGAAAAACTCAGAGGATAAATGTGGAAGGAAAAATGTGATCCTATCAAGTTCTACCTGATGTTTCTCGCAGAGCTTCTTCCACATTTTGCCACCCCATTTTACAATATTCTCTCCAAGTAAACGGGTATCCTGTTTAAACGCAAAAATGCTTTTGGCACCCCAGTCTTGTGGTGTCATTTCTGCCCAACCCGTTAATGTTCCATCTTCATTTTTCTCACAACCTGCATACATACAAGGTTCTATCTGATTGGCATAAGAGATAATCTCCACCCAGTCGACCCGTAAAGAAACCCCATCTTCATTAGGTTTATTCTGCATCAAGGCAGCACCGGCGCCATCACTTAACATCCATCTGAGAAAATCTTTTTCAAATGCAATCATTGGATTCTCAATTAGGTGTTTCAGATCCTCTGCTTCATTGTCATATTTATCTGCTTTGAGCCATCCTGAAACTTTCTCTGATCCTGCTGCAATAGCATTGTTTGTATTCCCGCTTTTCACGCTCATGAAGGCATATTTAAACGCCTGAATTCCTGCACAACAGGCAGAACTGATAGAAGCGATTTCGGTCGGAGGGCATTTCAGTTCACCATGAACCATCGCCGCATGAGACGGTAATAATTGGTCGGGTGCTACACATCCACAAGCCAGTAATTCAATATCCTCTTTTGTAAAATTCTCGTCCAGAAGACCTTCAATGGCTTTGGTAGCAAGCTGATAATTGGTATGAGTACTTTTGCCGGTCGATTTATCAATGGCGTAGTAACGGGTTTTGATCTGATTATTCCGAAGTATGATCCCTTTTGCCTTCGATGGTCTTCCATCTATCCGGCCTAAATAGTCTTCCATCTGATCGTTTGGGATTGGATCATTTGGCAAAAACTTCGCTAATCTTGTAATATACACTTCACTCATCAATACGCTAAATTAGGTCGCAATTTAACACAGTATCCCTTAAAAAACGAATTCATTAAATTGCTTTTTCTCTATAGCCCACTTTTTTGAAATAATCGACTTCATCCATGAGTGATTTTCGTTTCAGAAGGACCGTCAAACCTGCTGTCAGTGAACTTATAGGAGATAAAATAAAGACCCCGACAAAGAGGAGCCGACTAAACAATCTTACTCTTCCCCTTCGATCTTCATGGCCACGTTCTCCTTTTTCCCGGATCCACGGAGCAAACTTCCTGAAATTGGTGATTCCTCTTTTCTCAAGAATGACAAGTGCCGGATCCAGTTCTACGCTTCCTTCCTCTAATAAGCTTTCATGAAGATGCCCCAACGTTCGATCACTGATAGCTTTGGTGATGACAGGCCCGAATCGTTTTGCACCGTCAATATCTCCTTGTTGAACCCCTGCTTCCGGCATTCGTTTGGTCGCTTCTTTCTGTCCTGTAAATGTCCAACGAATAATAGTCAATACAGAAGTCAGGTTAGGATTCTTATCGACAAACACTATGCTCCCGACTAATTGTGCACCAAGCTGTATCAATTTTTCTTTCGTTTTTTCCTGGGCATTTAGCCACATATTTCGTGACCCAATCACGGTAAGAACTTTCTTGTCCTTCAGGAAGCCGGCATATTCGCTTTGCAAAAAGCTATTGAAAGGGATAGAAGGCGATAAGAACCAGGGTTGATAACCAAGCACGACAAGATCATACTGTTTTTCGGGGAAGATGATGGGTTCAATTTCAACGGGAATCTGTAACACACTCTCAGGCATGCAATCAAAAAAGGTGGCTGCTTTCCAGGGAAAGACGAACGGTGTCTTTGTTTTTATTTCCAGAAAATCAATATCACATGTAGAAAATTGTGTTGAAAAAATGCTGTCAATAATAGAACGTAATTGCCCAGTCTGTGAATAGTAGAGTACAAGAATGGATGGCTTCATGGGTTGTAAAAGTAAATAAACCAGACTAAACTAAATTTGTAATGGGAAGAGAATTTCACTTATTACGTGCATTGCGGCAATGATTGGAGAGGAAAGCACGTATCCCGGTGCCCTGACCGGGAGCGGACTTGGAACGGAAAGCGTGTCTGCCGCCCAAAAAATAACATCACTTGAGTTTAAATTTAGCCATATAACACAATAATTAAGAAATCTGAATACACCTTGTAGCGCGATGTATTCTTCCTCAGTATTCCTTCTTCGTATTACATTTGCAACCGTGAATAATCCTATACTTTGTGTACAGCATCTTTCGGTCGATTTTAAGACGGAAGAAGAAACAGTACATGCCATTCAGGATATTTCATTTGATTTGTATAGTGGACAGACACTTGCATTGGTTGGAGAAAGCGGTTCCGGCAAATCAGTTTCGGCGTTAAGTATTTTAGGGTTATTGCCATTCCCGCAGGCAAAGATTATCCAGGGAAAAATTCAATTTCTGATCAGCGAGAAAGAACAAATTAATCTGCTGAGTTGTCCTAAAAAAACACTTGAAAGTCTTCGTGGTAAAAAGATTGGTATGATTTTTCAGGAACCTATGACTTCTTTAAATCCTTTGATGAGATGTGGTGAACAGGTCATGGAAACGATTATTATTCATAAAAAAATAAGTAGAGAAAAAGCGCGTGAAGAAACGATTTGTTTATTTGAAGAAGTGCGTTTGCCGGTTCCTGTTTCTATCATGGAAAGATATCCGCATGAATTGTCTGGTGGGCAAAAACAACGTGTTATGATCGCAATCGCGATTTGTTGCAACCCATCTATTCTTATTGCCGATGAACCCACTACAGCGCTTGATGTCACTGTGCAGAAAACTATTCTAGATCTGCTAAAAGATCTTCAGGAAAAGAGAGGAATGGCTATTTTGTTTATTACGCATGATTTAAACCTGGTCAGAAATTTCGCAGAACGTGTGATGGTCATGTATAAAGGCAAAAGTGTTGAATATGGAACTACCAAAGAGATCTTTCTGAACCCAACAGAAACCTACACCCGCGGTCTTTTAAATTGTCGGCCATCTAAAACAGAACGAGTGCGTTTCCTAAAAACAGTGCAGGAAGTGGTTGAAGAAAAGACAATATACAAGCAAGAAGAGAATACAATTTCGGAGTCTGATTTTGAGCAACGACTCAGAAAGTTACAAATAGCAAAACCAATCATCGAATTGAAGAATCTTGTTGTGCATTATCCAATACGAAAGAATTTTTTCGGCAAAACAACAACATGGTTCGAAGCAGTGAATGGTGTGAGTTTACTTGTTAGAGAAGGGGAGACGATGGGCCTTGTAGGAGAGAGTGGTTGTGGCAAAACGACGATTGGTAAATCGATTGTTCAGTTGGCGAAGATCACCAACGGAGAAATTCTTTATAAAGGAAAAAATATTATGGATTTTACTGGATCGGAATTGGCAGCGTATCAGAAAGATGTGCAGATCATTTTCCAGGATCCGTATTCATCGCTGAATCCTCGTATACCTATTGGTGAAGCGATTATAGAACCGATGGATGTACATGGTTTGCATAACAGTAGAAACAGGAAGGAACAAGTGATGGAATTGCTGACGATGGTCGGTTTACTGCCTTCACATTATAACCGTTATCCGCATGAATTTTCTGGTGGTCAACGGCAACGTATTTGTATCGGAAGAGCACTCGCTTTGCAACCTTCTTTTCTTATATGTGATGAAAGTGTGTCTGCATTGGATGTGAGTATACAGGCTCAGGTATTGAATCTTCTGGTTTCACTTCGTGATGAATTTCAGCTTTCGTATCTTTTTATTTCTCATGATCTTGGCGTGGTAAAACATATCAGCGATCATGTAGCTGTTATGCAAAAAGGTAAGATAGTGGAATTAAATTCTTCGGAGAAAATTTATCATTCGCCAAATGATCAGTACACAAAACAATTGATAGAAAGTAGTTTGTGAGCTTAGGTAGGAGTAAGGCGTAAGTAGTAAGGCGTAAGGAGTAAGGTATAGGCGTAAGGTATAAGGAGATATGATTAAAGAACTACAAAGGGCTTAGCTTTTTGTTTGGACCGAAATAAATTTGCCTGCCGAGCGTTCCTTTTAATCGTTGGAGGAAAGTCTCTTCGTCGAGGATAGAATTAAATCCATTCTGAAAAGCTGTCGTGCTGTCGATGGTGATTTTAGGAACGTTCATTTGCCGGATAAGATCGTATTGAACAGGGATGTGCTGTATCTCAGTTCCAAAACGTTTCCTTGTAAATCCTTTTAATAAGATACTTTGAAATGGATCTGTTGCCAACGCAATAGACTTGAAACCATGTGTACGCGCTAGTTTATAGGAGTAATAAACATTTTCCGTGCTATGTTTGGCCATCGTATCATAGAAAATATGTTCGGCAGGTATGCCTAGTCCCAACGCATACATACCCATCACCCTGGCTTCATAAAAGTGTGTATAAACCGCAGAACCGGAATAGATAATATTCTTTGCAAAATTATTGCGGTAAAGATACACGCTCCATAAAACTCTCGACTTCATCACACTATCCCACTCACCATTCTTCAAAGGAACGCCCGGAACGATAATCGCATCATAGACTTTTTTCTCGTTGGAAACCTGCTGGTATAATTTTGTAGAACGTTTAATTGCAAGCGAACAGGAAGCAAAAAGAATGAATAAAGAACACAGTATAAGTATGAAGCGCATCAGGAAAAATTATGTGATTACAAAAATACTGAAATACATCCATGGACATTTTCAGAGTCTAATTATTTCTTAGAATAACCTAAGACATTTGAAAGTGCTTCAGGCAGGGCCGGTACTTTACTGCGTTGAACAAGAAAGGAGGTAAGGTCGGCAAATTCTTTGAAAATATAATGTGAGTCGGCGGCATTCTTCAGGTAATGAGCGCCAGTACTTCCTCCTGTACCAATACGGCGACCGATCATACGTTGCACCATATTTACATGACGATAGCGCCACTGTGCCAGCAACTGATCGATCTCAAGTAAAAGATTAATAAACTGGTAAGGCTGATTGAGTAATGGAAAATCTCTGAATAACATAATAAATAAAGTCGCTCTATTCGATTCAACGCCCAGACGTCGTGTAGTTTCTTCGGGTTGTTTCATGAACATCTCATCAAAGGCGGCCAAATTTTGTTTTTCACCTTCCTGCAATGAAGCTTCATAAATCGCTCTGTAGTTTGTAAAGAAATCATTTTCGGAATTCCAATACGCACTATCTTTTAGGAATGGCATTCGAGTAAGCCATTGATCAACGAGAGAGAACAGAGAAATCGCGCTTTCGGCTTCTTTCACTTTATCGATATCGCCTTGATTGAGTTGTGACGTATAATAATGTTGTCCGAAACGTTGATCAAACGGAAGGCCGAGTAAGGCTTCCATAATTTTGAATTGAATACTTTGAAACCCTGACGCAGGTCTGAGGAAATCTCTGAAGTCGAGGAAATCGAGTGGTGTCATAGTTTCGAGGATGCTCAGTTTATCGACCAGCATCTGAAGAATAATAGTTACACGTTTCAATCTGTGAACGCAGGTATACATATCGGCAGAGTTATCTTCAATATTTTGTTTCATGAAGATCTCGCGAACAATGCCCACTTCATGGAGCATTTGCTTGAACCACAATTCGTAGGATTGATGGATAATAATGAACAACATTTCATCATCGGCGCGAACACCGTTCTTGGCACTTTCTGCTTCCTGGGCATTGAGTATTTTATCTAATTGGAGGTATTCGCTGTAGTAAACAGGTTTCATGTGAGATTATTTTTGCGTGAAATTACGCATTGAAATCAATTGCGGAAACAATTCTGAGAATAAGTAAAGTAAAAGGGAGGATTTCTCTATCTCAATATTTTTGATATAGTCACGGTTATCTTATTAGAATTTTAAAAAGCACTGAAAACAGTGCTTTTTAAAATCTGCGGAGAGAGAGGGATTCGAACCCCCGGACCTTTGACAGTCAACGGTTTTCAAGACCGTCGCAATCGACCACTCTGCCATCTCTCCGCGGCAAATATATGTCATGAGAAATGATATTAAAAAATTAAACAAGAACAATTTTTAAATTATTTTTTTACTGTGTACATGCACTGGTTTCAGAAAATTGGGAAAAAAAAACAGATGGACTGAACCTATTAATCAAATCAAATCAAAAATGTTTTTCATTTGGCCAGGTCTTCAAAATAATAAAACTAGGGTTTTCGTCCCTATAACCATGCAACACCTTACGGGACTTTGACAGATTAGAGGTAAGGAATTTTTGCATCGCGTTATTTTCCAATCAATTTTAAATCCTGTAATGTTCTCCCGACTTCATCATCGGCTGCCAGTTTCAGGAAGTCATCCTGTAATCCCAATACCCGCAGTACATTAAAATAAGCTCCAAGAGAAACACTGCTGTTCCCTTTCTCTATATGATATAATGTGGTGCGATGGGTTGCCATGCTTATAATCATTCATTTGCTTCAATGCTTCTGGACTTATCGTAACACTTCGCATTAGCTTTTCGCAAATTTCTTCAAATCTGACATACTTAATTCAAATCCTTTTCCGCTTTCAATTTCCTTCATCGATTTGATTTTACAATAAACCGTATTTTAATTTATCTATATCTGTTCAGCAATATTTTTAGTTTAGTGAAGGCCTTTGATTATATTTGTTTCCATCTTTCTATTTTACATTGTAAATAAACATTTATGAAACCGAAAATTCTGTTATCTATTTTATTTGTATTGAATAATCTGATCTCATTTGCACAATGGTCAGTTAGTCCTTCTGTAAATAATAATATTTTAAGTAATTCATATTTACAGTCGAAGCAACATGAAGTTCCTGATGGTGCAGGTGGTGCCATTGTAACCTGGCAGGATTATCAAGGAGGCTCCTATAATATTTATGCCCAACGAATCAGTTCTGCCGGCACTTTATTGTGGGGTGCTGGAGTGGCCATTTGCACGGCAATTAACTGGCAATGGAAACCACATATCGCTTCAGATGGTTCGGGAGGCGCAATTATTACTTGGGAAGATTATCGAAACAGTACAACAAATGGAAGTAACAATCTTGATGTCTATGCGCAAAGGGTAAATGCATCAGGTGTGGTTCAATGGGTTGCAAATGGCGTTGCAGTTTGTACTAACACATCACAGCAATATAATCCATTAATAGTAAGTGACGGGGCAGGTGGTGCTATTGCAGTTTGGGAAGATCGCCGAAATTCAAATTATAGTATTTATACCCAAAGAATCAATCCCTTAGGAGTTCCTCAATGGACAGCGAATGGCATTTCCATTTCAACCGGTGTTGCCGGTCAGTATGTAAGCGATGTTATTCCTGATGGTTCGAATGGTGCAATAGTAGCTTGGGATGATTACAGAAATCAATCGAGCTCAGGTGTAAGTTCGGCCTATGCACAAAAAGTAAACGGTGCGGGTCTTGTACAATGGACACTCAATGGCGTTTTAGTTTGTAATAACGGAGACAATTATCCAGTGCTTGTTTCAGATGGAAGCGGTGGTGCAATTATTACATGGTTTTACAATGATATTTATGCACAAAAAATAAATTCTGTAGGTGCGGTACAATGGGCAAACAATGGAGTTCCGGTTTGTGTGCAACCCAATGGACAATCCTATCCTTCAATATGCAGTGATGGAAATGGTGGCGCCATCATCTCATGGGCTGATTCGAGAGCCAATCTGTACTACGAAGACATTTATGCACAACGTATAAATTCAAGTGGAGCTCCTCAATGGGCTGTAAACGGTGTGTTGGTTTGTGATGCTACAGGGAGTCAGAAAACAACCAAAACAATTTCAGATGGCGCTGGTGGAGCGACTATTGTATGGAAGGATTTAAGAAACAATTCTAATTATGATATTTATACACAACGCATTAATTCTTCTGGTCTGGCACAATGGACAAGCAATGGCGTTGCCACTTGTACGGCAAGCAGTAACCAGGAACTTCCAAATTTAGTTGCAGCAGGCAATGGAGCTGTAATCGCTTTTTGGGATGATCACAGAAGCGGCGGCGATGAAGTGTTTGCGCAATACATTTGTTCGGCAGGTATTTTAGGCATCTGCAATATTCCAGAAATTAATGTCAAGGGAAATAATTTGTCTATTGTTAACAATGACCTCATTCCGTCATTATTAGATTTTACAAATTTCGATACGGTTACTCAGTACACATCCCGTACAAGAACTTTCACCATCGAAAATCTTGGGTCAGGAAATTTAGTAATCAGTAGTATAATATTATCTGGACCGGATAATGCAATGTTTTCATTGGGTGACATTCCTACCAATATTGCAGCGGGTAGCTCGGCAAATTTTACAGTGAGTTTTACACCTACTGCACTTGGTCAAAAAAATGCAACAGTAACTATAGTGAGTAACGATGCAGATGAATCAAATTATATTTTTGCAATCAGAGGAAGTGGCATTTGTATTGCTGCGGACACACCTGTAATTACTGCCTCTTCAACCAATAATTGTGGCGTCTTAAATACAACACTCAGTATCACTTCAGGTAATTTAAATGGTGCTTCTCGATGGATATGGTATGCGAATAGTTGTGGAGGAACGTTGATTGACAGCGGCACAAGCATTGTGGTAATGCCTGCATCAACAAGTTCATATTATGTTCGCGCAGAAGGTGGATGTCTACTACCAGTAAGTTGTAACAGCAATATTACAGTGAATGTAAATCCATGTACACTCACACTTAATCTCAAACTTTATGTACAGGGATATTATGAGAGTGCAGGCCTCATGAAACCTGCCTTATACAATCAAGGATTTATTGCAAATACAAATATTAGCGATGTGATTTTTGTTGAACTCAGAAAAGCAATACCGCCTTATGAAATGGTTGCAAACAGTTCTCCCTTTTTGAATACCGATGGATCATGCACGACAACCTTTCAGGTTTTGACAGGATTCTATTATATTGTCATAAAACATCGTAATAGTATTGAAACATGGAGTGCCGATCCGGTGCTGTTTACAACATTAACTGTAAACTATGATTTTTCGACAGCAGCTAATAAAGCGTATGGAAATAATATGGTTGAAGCAGGTCTGGGTGTCTGGGCATTTTATACCGGCGAATTAAATAACGATAGCAATATAGATCTCCTTGATGCTTCGCTTTTAGAAAGTGATATTAATAATTTTTACTTTGGCTATTATGCCACTGATTTGAATGGTGATGGGAATGTAGATTTGTTAGATACCTCGGTCTTTGAAATGAATGTGAATGATTTTATCTATTCACTTCATCCGTAAGATTATGATTCTAATATAGGATTGAATAGCTTTTGGAATTATTATACGGGATTAAGGTTACCAACAGTTTGTTTCAGCCCGAATCGCGCAAGGTTGTTCATAGTTCAAGCGCCTTCTAGGGCTGTACTTCCTATTGGCGCCAGCCACTACACTAATTGCGAACAAAGCAGCATGAAAAAAAGCTAGATTATATTTTACAAGTGGACTTCTATATGTAAGAATCTCAAGTGGAAATTTCTGCGATGAAAGAGAGGAAAGATGATGAATCCAAAATCAATACTAAGAGGCTGTCTATTCTATAAATCGTATGGGTTAACAACTTTTAACTCTTTGATATTCTTAAAGTCGGAAAAATTTCGGGAAATTAAAATCATATTGAACACAAGCGCAGTGGATGCAATAATAGCATCTGGTAATTTGGTCATATACTTCTTTCGGATAACTATGCAAGCATCTACAACATCATCTGCTAAATCCAGTACAACGGCATCATTCATAAAATCAGAAAGAAGTTGATACTCTTTTTCTGGAGCATTAAAGCCAAGCACTTCAATTTTGGTAACTACCGAAATGTTAGGCACTTCATCAATGATGTCGTTCATAAACATCATACCGCTTAGTGGTAACTTTTGCCGAGAAAATCTATCACTACATTGGTGTCTATCAAATACTACTGTTGTTCCACTCGTTACGGCTTTGGTTTACATAGTTTTGAAGTTCTTCTGCAATAGCTGAAGGTAATTGCCCTCCATACTTTTCAGAAAATTTTTGTTTAGGTTGAATGCTTTTCTTCAACACCTTTAAAATGTGCAAGGCTTCCAGATCTTCTAAAAGTCTATATGCCTTCTGATTATTTATTTGGATGAGTACTGTTCCCATGGTTTTAGATCTTTATCGCATGCTATATTATATGACCGTACAAATCTAAGCAATTAAAGTTTAAAAAGTATTTGCTTTGTTAGCTTTCGAATTTTTCTGTCCGACTCAGTCTTTTCGATAAAGTCATAACAACAGCGCCTTCCGATGAAGGCAATATCAAGTCAACATTTTTCCTATCGGTTGGTGTCCTCACCGACCGACATATGTTAAATGCAATGGTAGCAGATACTGCATACTTCATCAGTTATAAATAGACCGAATGAATTTGAAATTTTGCCTCACATTCTTGTTTTAATAAATTTACGGCTGCTAGTAATGCTAAGCGACAAACAAATTTTCGGTCTGGGGAGACAACAACCAATAAACAAAAGAGAAACAGAAACAGAACGAAACTGTCCAACATTCATTCTCATTTTCCTACTCATTCTCATTCTTTCTTGTAGAAACAGAAAGAAAATGAATCGGTCGACTAAACAGAATGACAATGAGAAACAGAAAGAGAATGAATAGATCGACCTGAACAGAATGAGAAATAGAAACAGAAAGAGAATGAATAGGTCGACCTGAACAGAATGAGAATGAGAAACAGAAAGAGAATGAGAAACAGAAAGAGAATGAATAAGTTGACTGAACAGAATGAGAATGAGAAACAGAAAGAGAATGAATAGGTCGACTGGACAGAATGAGAATGAGAAACAGAAAGAGAATGAATCGGTCGACCTGAACAGAATGAGAATGAGAAACAGAAAGAGAATGAATAGGTCGACCTGAACAGAATGAGAATGAGAAACAGAAAGAGAATGAATAGGTCGACTGATTAGAATGAGAATGAGAAACAGAATGAGAATGAATAGGTTGAACATTCATTCTCCATTTCCTACTCATTTTCATTCTTTTTTAGAGGGGCAGAATAAACATGCATCAGTAAAAATTTACCCTCATTTTCCTATTCATGCTCTATCTTGCTTGTTAGAAAAACCAATTCCTATGTTCGATTTTCAAAAGTTAGCAGTTTATAATAAAGCAAAGCAATTTCACATCTCATGCAAACTTGTTCTATCATCGATAAAAGTAGATAGGTATGTAAAAGATCAATTGGGAAGAGCTTCTTATAGTATTGTATTAAATATTGCAGAAGGTTCAGCCAAGTCTTCAAATGCTGATAGACGAAATTATTTTACAATATCGAGAGGGTCAGTATTTGAATGTGTTGCAGTACTTGATATCCTCCATGAAGAAGGTTTATTGGAAGAAGATCAGTATACGAAATCATTGTTATTAGCAGATGAAATATCACGACTGCTTTTTACGATGATTAGAAATCTAACAATATAGATATATAACCTTAGCCGCTATGCCTAAACATTCATTCTCATTTTACTACTCATTCTCATTCTCATTCTAGCAGTAGCAGAAAGAAAATGAATAGGGGAAAACATTCATTCTCATTTTCTTACTCATTCTCTTTCTAGCAGTAGCAGAAAGAAAATGAATAGGGGAAAACATTCGTCCTCATTTTCCTGCTCATTCTCGTTTTTTCTTGTAGAAACAGACGGAGAATGAATCGGTTGACTGAACAGAATGAGAAAGAGAAACAGAAAGTAAATGAATAGGGCGACCTGAACAGAATGAGAATGAGAAACAGAAAGAGAATGAATCGGGCGACTGATTAGAATGAGAATGAGAAACAGAATGAGAATGAATAGG
>Ga0105047_10000529_pt1 | contig 65031 bp, 62 predicted proteins | sample MAT04_FD_78384 | JGI IMG/M metagenome (GOLD analysis project Ga0105047, IMG submission 78384) | Freshwater microbial communities from Lake Fryxell liftoff mats and glacier meltwater in Antarctica - MAT-04 (megahit assembly) | ecosystem: Environmental > Aquatic > Freshwater > Ice > Liftoff... | reverse complement strand
GAATAGCGATTTTCAGTACAAGGGGTTCTCCCATGACGTTGTTTGCCAGGAGCGTTGCGCGCGCTGTGGTGGCCTTGATCTTTTCCACATCCTGCCTCGCGGACCAGGCTCAGGTAGCGGTGGCAGCAAACTTTGCAGAGCCCATCAAGGCAATTGCCGCGGTATTGAAAAAGACCACAGGGCACACCCTTCAGATCACCGTGGGTGCCACCGGCAAGCTCTATGCACAAATTGCCAATGGCGCGCCGTTTGACGTGCTGCTGGCTGCCAATAGCGACACACCAAAGCAACTGGAGAAAGACGGGCTGGCGCAAGCCGGTAGTCGCTTCACCTATGCCACGGGCAAACTCGTGCTGTGGTCGGCTGACACGGCAAAAGTGGATGACAAGGGAGATGTGCTGAAAACCCCGAGCCTGCGCAAGGTGGCGTATGCCAACCCCAAGGTGGCCCCCTATGGTGCCGCTGCCGTGGAAGTGATGGAAAAACTGGGCCTGACAGCCACCCTGGCGCCCAAGCTGGTGCAGGGGGAAAGCATCGGGCAGACCTTCACCTTTGCCTACACAGGCAATGCCGATGCCGGATTTGTGGCCCTGGCACAGGTACTGGAAGGTGGCAAGCTGAAAAGCGGCTCCCTGTGGGTCGTTCCGCAAAGCCTGTATGCCCCCATCCAGCAAGATGCCGTGGTGCTTCAGCGCGGAGCCAACAACCCGGCCGCCCAGGCGCTGGTCACGCTGCTGAAGAGCCCTGATATCAAGGAGCTGATTCGCTCTTACGGATACGGGATTTAACCTTGCCTCTGCTCACTGCCTCCGACCTGCAAGCCATTGGCCTGACCCTGCAGGTGGCTGCGCTCACCACGTGCATTCTGTTGCTGGTAGGTACGCCACTGGCGTGGTGGCTGGCGCGCACGCAATCCTGGATGAAGAAACCTATCAGCGCACTCGTCGCCATGCCCTTGGTGCTGCCGCCCACGGTGCTGGGGTTTTACCTGCTGGTGCTGATGGGGCCGCACGGCCCGGTGGGTCAGTGGATGCAGGCCCTTGGCCTGGGCCCGTTGCCGTTTACCTTTGGGGGTCTGGTAGTGGCCTCGGCTTTTTACTCGCTTCCCTTCATGGTGCAGCCCCTGCAAAATGCCATGGAAGCGATGGGCACACGCCCTCTGGAGGTTGCTTCCAGCCTGCGCTCCAGCCCGGTTGACACCTTTTTTAGTGTGGTGATCCCCTTGTGCAAACCGGGCTTTGTCACCGGAGCGGTGATGTGCTTTGCCCACACCGTGGGCGAATTTGGCGTGGTGTTGATGGTGGGCGGCAACATTCCCGGCGTGACACGGGTGATCTCGGTGCAAATTTACGACCATGTGGAGGCGATGGAATACGCCGATGCGCACCGCCTGGCCGCCGTGATGCTGGGGTTCTCGTTTGTGGTGCTGTTGACACTCTACAGCTACAACGGCCGCCGCACCCAAGGCCTCACCGCATGAACGGCCTGCAATGCCAGGTCATGCTGCAACGCCCCGGCTTCACGCTGGATGTTGACCTGCAAATTCCTGGTCACGGCATCACGGCACTGTTTGGACCTTCCGGCTCCGGCAAAACCACGGTATTGCGGGTGCTGGCGGGGCTGGAGCCACAGGCCCGTGGCCGCATTGCTGTGCGCGATGCGGTATGGCAAGACAGCGCACAGGGTATCTATCGCCCGGTGCACCAGCGTGCCCTGGGCTACGTGTTTCAGGAAGCCAGCCTGTTTGCGCACCTGAACGTGGAAAGTAATCTGAAATTTGGCTTCAACCGCACCCCGGTTTCCGAGCGGCGTCATGGATGGGACCACACGCTGGGCCTGCTGGGCATTGAGCACCTGCTGGCACGCTGGCCCCGCGAGTTATCCGGCGGAGAACGCCAGCGCGTGGCTATAGCCCGTGCACTGGCCGCCAGTCCGCAATTGCTGCTGATGGACGAGCCGCTGGCCTCGCTGGACATGGCACGCAAGGCAGAAATATTGCCGTATCTGGAGCGGCTACAAAAGGAGTTGGACATTCCGGTGCTGTATGTCACCCACGCCATCGACGAGGTCGCCCGTCTGGCCGACCACCTGGTGCTGCTCGACGCGGGTCGCGTCACCGCACAGGGCCCGACCACTGAACTGCTAACCCGGCTGGACCTGCCGCTGGCCCACGGTGACACGGCCGGTGCGGTGCTGACCTGCACGGTGCAGGCCCATGACGATGCCGATCACCTGACCACCACCACGTTCGACGGTGGCACCCTGATCGTGCCACGCCAGGCGGTGGAAACCGGGCGAACCTTGCGCGTCCGGGTGCAGGCGCGCGATGTGAGCCTGACGCTGCAGCACCAGACGGACACCAGCATCCTGAACATATTGCCCGGCACGGTCACCGCACTGGCCGCCAACAGCCCGGGTCAGCTGATGGTGGCGGTCGAAGTGGGTGCAAGCACCCTGCTCGCCCGCGTCACCACCCGATCCGCCGCCGCGCTGGGGCTGGTGCCCGGTATGGCGGTGTATGCGCAGATCAAAGGGGCGGCGATTCTGGGCTGATGTTGGTCGGGGGCAGCGTCGGGAGGCTGGGTGGGCACATCTGCTCGTGTCCCCCGGCCGTTGGCCTCCTCCTTTACCTCGCTGTTATGCCCGCCCAGCCTCCCGGTGCTTATTTTTTGGCGCTGGGGAAGAACAATTGCTCGCCGCCAATTTTGTAACTGGCAATCACCGCCTGCCCGGCGGCTGATACCACCCAGTCCACAAACTTCTGGCCCTCGGCCGCCTTGACGTGCGGATGCTTGGCGGGGTTGACCAGCATCACTCCGTACTGGTTGAAGAGCTTGGTATCGCCTTCGACCAGCACCGCCAGGTCGCCCCGGTTTTTGAAGCTGAGCCAGGTGCCGCGGTCGGCCAGCACATAGGCGCCGGTGCTCGACGCCATGTTGAGCGCCGGGCCCATGCCGCAGCCGCACTCTTTGTAGCCCGTGCCTTTGGCGTTGTTAACGTTTTGGGCGCCTGCCGGCTCGCTCAGGCCCGCCATTTTCCAGAATCGCAACTCAGCTGCGTGGGTGCCACTTTTGTCTCCGCGCGAAATGAAATCGCTGTTGGCAGCGGCAAGCTTCTTGAGCGCTTCCACCACATCCTTGCCCCGGGTTTTGGCCGGATCGGCCCGGGGACCAATCAGCACAAAGTCGTTGTACATCACCTCATAGCGCTTCACCGCAAAGCCTTCGGACACCACTTTGTCTTCGGCCACCTTGTCATGCACAAACAGCACATCAGCGTCCCCACGGCGGCCCATGTCGATGGCCTGACCGGTGCCCAGAGCAACCACCTTCACGTCAATACCAGTTACCTTCTTGAACTCGGGCAGCAGGACCGAAAAAAGTCCCGACTGCTCGGTGGACGTGGTGGACGCCACCACGATTGACTGCGCACAAACGGAAGCCGCAGCCAAAGACGCTACAAAAATAATAGCTACCTGCGCATATTGCACGGGGGCCAGAGGCCTAAATGGCTTAAGAAATCTCATCAACTTCATGCCAATTCTCCTTTGACAAACAAATGGGCGGCGGGGTATTGCGCTTGCAGCAAGGGGCCGCCAAAAAATTCCTGAACCGGTAAATCGGCCAGCACCCGCCCGTGTTCCAGATAAATGACCCGGCTCGCCAGCCGCTTGACCTGACCGAGGTTGTGACTGGAAAAAACCAGCGTCATGTCGGCACTTTGAAAGGCGAATTCATGAATCAGCGCCTCGACCTCCCGCTTGGCGTGGGGGTCCAGGCTGGCGGTGGGTTCGTCCAGCAAAAGTACTTGCGGTGAAAGTGCCCAAGCCCGCGCCAGGGCCACGCGCTGCTGTTGACCGCCCGATAGCGTGCGGGCGCTGCGCTGGGCCAAGTCGGCCAGCCCTACGCGCACCAGTGCGGCGTGCGCCTGGACCGTAGCATCGCGCCACCGGGTTCCACGCAGCCACAGGCCCAGGGCAATATTGCTTTGTACCGGCATGCGCATCAAATGCGGCCGCTGGAACAGCATGGCCTGGCGCATGTGGGGGTCACGCGCCAGCTGCCCCGCAGTCGGCTTTGCCAAACCGTGCAGCGCCCGCAGCAGCGTGCTTTTGCCGCTGCCATTGGCCCCCACCAAGGCCACACGCTCGCCGGAATGCACACTGAGCGTCACATCGCTCAGCGCCCGCACGCAGCGCTGCGCCGGGCCAAAATGCACGCTGGCATTCGTCAAACTCAATACGGGCTTCACGGTGCGGCCCCCATGACCAGCGCCGTCCAGGCGCCACCCTCGGCGCGCTCGCGCCAGCGGCGCACCACGGCAATCAACACATTGAGCAGCAAAACGACGCCCAGCAAGAGCAAGCCCAGACCCAGCGCCAGGGGCAAGTCACCCTTGCTGGTTTCCAGCGCGATGGATGTCGTCATGACCCGGGTAAAGCCGTCGATGTTGCCGCCCACGATCATTACCGCACCGACCTCGGATATGGCGCGACCGAATGACGCAATCACTACCGTGAGCAAGGCATAGCGTTCGTCCCACGCCAGCAGAAGGCTGCGCATCAGCGGCTTTGCACCAAGGGAGAGCAACTGCTCGCCATGGGCGCTCTCGGCATCCTCCACCGACTGGCGGGTGAGCGCCGTGACCACCGGCAACACCAGCAGGGTTTGCGCCACCACCATGGCCTTGAACGAAAACAGCCAGCCCAGAAATCCCAGCGGCCCCGAGCGTGAGAGCAGCAGATACACCACCAAACCCACCACCACCGAGGGCACCGCCAAAAAGGTGTTGAGTAACGTCAGCACTGCGCCACGTCCGGCAAACCGGGCCACACCCAGCCACGCGCCCAGCAACAAGCCCAAGCCACACGCGAGGGCGCAGGCGGTGGCACTGACGGAGAGGGAGCGACCCACGATGGCCAGCAGACCGGGATCGAGGGATACGATGAGTTGCAGCGCTGTGGCCGCGCTTTCGGTGAGTGTGGTCATGGATGCGGTATCGTAGCCACCGACACAATCTCCAGCGATATGAAACGCCGTGCATAGGCTCCAATTCCACTACACCCTCTCGCGCGACGCCAGCCCGGCACTGGTGCGCAACCCCTTGATGGATTTACTGCAAGCCGTATCCACACAAGGCTCGATTTCGGCCGGTGCACGGGAACTGGGGCTGTCGTATCGCCATGTGTGGGGCGAGCTCAAGCGCTGGGAAGGCGAGTTGGGTAATGAACTGGTGGTGTGGGAGAAAGGCCAGTCGGCCCGCCTGACCGAGTTTGGAGCCAAGCTGATGTGGGCCGAACGCCAGGCTCAAGCCCGCCTCGCTCCCCAAATTGAAGCCCTGCGCAGCGACCTGGAGCGGGCCTTTGCCGTGGCGTTTGACCCGCACGCCCATGTGGTGACGCTGTATGCCAGCCATGACGACGCGCTGGCTGCCTTGCGCGAACACGCATTGCACCCTGACGCGGCGTCCGCCAACGGAACGCAGCTGCATCTGGACGTCCGCTTTTGCGGCAGCGTGGACGCTATCCGTGCGCTCAATGAAGGGCGTTGCGTGATGGCTGGCTTTCACACCCTGCAGCACCCCGCACCCGGCTCGCTGGCCGAGCGGACCTACAAACCATTGCTGCAACCCGGTCTGCACAAGATCATCGGATTTGCCGAGCGCACGCAGGGGCTGATGGTGGCAGCCGGCAACCCCTTGGGACTGCAGACGCTGGCCGATGTGCAGCGCACCTATGCACGCTTTGTCAACCGCGCACGGGGCACCGGTACGCGCTTGGTGCTGGACGAATTACTGGTGCATGCCGGTATTGCCGCCAACACACTGCACGGCTACGAGCGCAGCGAGCCGTCGCACACCGCCGCCGCGCATGCCGTGGCCTCAGGCTCGGCCGACGTGGCGCTTGGCATTGCCATTGCAGCGAAAGCACAGGGCCTGGACTTTGTGCCGCTGGTGCAGGAAAACTACCACCTGGTGTGTTTGAAGTCTGCGCTGGAGGAACCCGCCATTGCAGCCCTGCGCGAGCTGCTGCAGGGTGCGCGCTGGCAAAACGCGCTTGCCGGGATTGCGGGGTACCGGCCCTCGCACTCAGGGCAAGTGCTACCGCTCAACGAGCTCCTGCCCTGGTGGAATTATTCGAAGCGCAAGATGCACAAAAACTGATCAAGCTGTCGGTCACACGGTTTGCCACATGCTGTCAAAGAATGAACCCACAACAAAGTATTCCGCGGCAGTGTTGACTTTTTCCCAATATTTGGCATCAGCCATCAACTTGCCATTGAAGGCTTCGAAATCCGCCAGATTCGCATAACGCCCGGACCACGCCACGCGCTGCGGGTTGCCACCAATGGGGCGCAGCACCTCCAGATCGACCCCGTACCCAGTCTGTATATAGGCCGCGATGTCCTTCGCAAACGCCATGGCCGCCGCGGTCTTGCCCGGCTTGACACTGACTACGCGCACAAAAGCAATCATCATCGCTCTCCTTGTCGCCGGTGCAGCGGCGCCTGCTGCCGCAATGCAGCGGCAAATACAAGCTTAGCCGCCGCCCCGTTGCATGTACAGATCAAAGCGCTTCATGAAGGTGTAGCGCTGTGCATCATCCAGCCCGGCAAATCGAAAACTCACCAGCAGGCGCGGAATGCGCATGAGGGCAATGACGCGAAGCTCACCCACCTGCCATTTCAGGCCCAGTGCACCATCGCCGATCCGCACCCCGGCGGACTGCTCCTGCAACTTCCAATGGTGGTCGCCGATGGCGTCAGGAAGCCATCCCAACCACTCCACTTCGGTGCAGCCCATCTCGCGCTCAAAGCGCTCTGCGTAAAACGATTGCATCAGCCCCCCGCAATGGGCGGCCAAATCGCCAGCACATCTCCCTCTACCAGTGTCTGGCTCGGGCGCAGTACGGGTGCAATGTATTTACCGTTGACCAGCACCAGGTGCACCAGGTTCGGGGGCATGCCGAAGGGCTCGATGATCTGGCTGATGGTGGCTTGAGGCTCCACATCCAGCTCAACCACGTTGGAGTAGCGGGATTGCACCGGCAGGTAATCGGTCAACGTGGCAAAGAGCTTGAAAGTAATTTTCATTTATCTGCGTCGCGCGTCCTGCGCCCCCGACCAGCCTTCCTGCGCCTGCGCGCAAGCCAGGTAAGCCTCCATCAGTTTGGTTGGGTCTTTTTGCAGGGTTTCTTTCCAGGCGCCGAGCTTGATCTGGCCTTCCACCAGCCCGCGCATCACCCCCACATGCTCGGTCCAGCCGACGCTGTTGCAGCCCACCAGCACATCGTCCTGAAACTGCAGGCTCAGGTGGCGCCCAGCTTTGGTATCCGTCAGCTCCACATGCTCGCCGCCGGGGCGGCCTTGCCAGTCGCCAAAGCTGGTGGAGATCATGCCCAGCGTATCCAGCACGTTGATTTGCGTGACACCCTTGAGGTTCGATGTGGGCGCAACGCCATGGCCAAAGGCGACCATGTTCAGGGCTGCCACACGGGCCTGCTCAGCCGCGTTAGGCTGAATGGCACTGACGATAGTTTTGCCGGATACTTTGTCAAACGCTTCCGCACAATCGCCGGCGGCATAGATACCCGGCACATTGGTTTGCAAATGCTCGTCGGTCAATACGCCCAGCAAACAGATGATGCCCGAATTCTCCAGAAAGCCAATAGCAGGCTTGACGCCGGCTGCGCTGATGACCAGATCAGCTGCCACGTGTCGGCCGTTGGACAGACGCACACTCAAAGGCGCGCCCGCCTCAATGGCTTCCACCCGGGTTCCGGTAAACACTTCCACGCCTTTGGCCTCGCACCAGTCGCGAATCATGCCCCCGGCGGTGGGGCCCATCATGCGCGGCACCATGCGGTCACCCATCTCCACCACGCTCAACTGCACCCCCCGCGCAGCCAACGCTTCCATGATGATGCACCCGATGAATCCCGCGCCCAGTTGCAGCACGCGCGCACCTTTGGTGGCCAGCGCCATGATGGCCCGGGCATCATCCAGCGTCCAGCAAGGGTGTACCCCAGCACTATCAATACCCGGAATCGGTGGGCGCACAGGACGTGAACCGGTGGCAATCAACAAGGTGTCAAACTTGATCGATTCACCCTTCTCCATCACCAGCGTTCTTGTTGCGACATCGACCCGCTTGACGTGGGCCTGCACTATATCGACCTTCAAGTCTTGGAAGTGCGTCGGGCTTTTGCGCAGATAGGTACCACTCTCGTCCACGTTACCCATGAGCAGGTAGGGAATGGCCATGCGTGAATATGGTGGCTCGTGCTCATCCCCCACCAGCGTGATGACTGCGAGAGGGTCTTGTTTGCGGATGGTCTCTGCCGCAATGACACCGGCCGGGCCGGCACCCAGAATGACGTGATGGGTCATGGTGGGCTAGAGGCTCAAACGTTCCTTGGTCGCCGCGGTGGGACGCCCCTCGGTGTCCCAGCCGCGCACCGCGTAGTACTGGGGCATCATCTTGGCCAGCTCGTTAACCTTGCCGGTTGCAGGACCCGTCTTGCACGCCTCGGTGAGCAGACGCTTGGGCAGGCTGTCGTCCTTGGCGGTGAAGCCGGCGCGGTTGTTGAATTCGCGCTCCATGTTCCAGATGCGCTCGCCGATTTTCTCCAGTTCTTCGGTGGTGTACTGGTCGCCACAGGCTCCGGAGATTTGCGGTGCCAAATCGGCCAGCCCCCAGGCGAAGGTGGTAAACACGCACAGGCCCGACGAGTCAAATGCGGCAGTGGCATCCTGAAACGCCTTGACCAGCTCGGGCTTGCCCTCAGACTCCAGCGGATCGGTCTTGACCGGGATGCCCAGCACTTCGGATGCAATGGTGTAGCCGCGCAGGTGACAGCCGCCACGATTGGAGGTGGCGTACGCCAAGCCAATGCCCTGAATGGCGCGACCGTCGTAGGCCGGGAATTCCTGGCCCTTGCTGGTCATGCTGAGATCAGGGTGGCCGTACTTGGCGGTCAGGCGCTTGGAGCCCTGCCCGATTTCCTTGCCAAATCCGCGGCTGTAGATGGTTTCTTCCGCAAGGAAAGCCAAGGCCTCGGCCGAACCAAATTTGGCGTCGATGCCCAGGTGCTCCTTGGTCAGCACACCCATGTCATAGAGTTCCATCACCGCGCCCACGGTGGCGCCAAAGCTGATGGGATCAATGCCCTCTTCGTTGCACAGCATGGTGACGTATTGCAAGGCCTCCAGATCCTTCACGCCGTTGGCGGCACCCAGGGCCCAGGCCGCTTCGTATTCCAGACCGCCCGATGCACCCCAGTACTGCGGTTTGTTGGAAACGGTGAAGTGGCCCTTGTCCATCTTGCTGATGCGTCCGCAGGCAATGGTGCAACCAAAGCAGGCCTGGTTGGTCACCAATTGCTTCTTGCCATCGGTTTCGCGCGGCGTAGCCATGGCTTCGGCCGAGATGTCCTTCGCGGACTCGAACGCGTTGTCTCGGTGGTTGCGGGTGGGCAGCGCGCCCATCTCGTTGATGACGTTCATCAGCACCTGGGTGCCATAGGCTGGCAAGCCCTGGCCCGTGACCGCATTGTCGGCCAGAATTTTCTTCTTCTCGGCAATCGCCTTCATGAAGGCTTTGGGGTTGTGGATGTTGCCTACGCCGATGGTGCCGCGTACCGCAATGGCCTTGAGGTTTTTGCTGCCCATGACGGTGCCCACGCCCGAGCGCCCGGCTGCGCGGTGCAGATCGTTGACCACCGCGGCATACAGCACGCCGTTCTCACCGGCCTTGCCAATGCTGGAGACGCGGGTCAGCGGATCTTGCAGGCCGGATTTGAGCATCGCTTCGGTTTCCCAAACGCTCTTGCCCCACAAGTGGGCGGCATCACGCAACTCGGCTACATCGTCATTGACATAGAGGTACACCGGCTTGGCGCTCTTGCCTTCAAATATCACCATATCCCAGCCGGCCATCTTGAACTCGGCACCCCAGTACCCGCCCGAATTGGAGCAGGCAATGGTGCCGGTCAACGGGCTCTTGGTAATGACCGTATAGCGCCCGCCAGTGGATGCCATGGTGCCCGTGAGCGGGCCGGTGGCCCAAATAATTTTATTGGCTGGCGAGAGTGGGTCAACCGTGGCGTCCACCTCTTCGACCAGGTATTTGGACCCCAGGCCGCGCGAGCCGAGGTAATTGCGCGCCCACTCCATATTGAGAGGCTCGGACTTGACGGTGCCTGCGGTCAAATCAACGCGAAGAATTTTTCCTGCCCATGACATGGTGATGCTCCTTAATTGGCTGAAGGCTGATTGCCCAACTTGTCTGCCCACGCTTCCATCTTGCCCAGACCGGTCCAGTTGGCGTCGATGAAGGTGATGGCGCCCGTGGGGCATGCGGTTGCGCACGCCGGGTCGCCACCGCAGAGGTCGCATTTCTGCACCTTGCCGGTCTCTTGTACGTAATTGATGGTGCCAAAGGGACACGCAATGGTGCAGACCTTGCAGCCCACACAGGTGGATTCGTTCACCACCTTGGCGCCAGTCAGCTTGTCTACCGTGATGGCCTCTACCGGGCAAGCATGCAGGCACCAGGCTTCGTCACACTGGGTACAGGTGTAGGGCACTTTTTTGCCGGTCTGATGAAAATCAAATACCTTGATACGGGACTTGGCCGTCGCGAATGTGCCGTAGTTCTCAAACGAACAGGCCATTTCGCACTGCAAACATCCTGTGCACTTGTCTGCGTTAATGTGCAACACCTTTTGCATGTGTGTCTCCTGGGGTAGTGGCACTTATGAAATGCCTTGCCTATGAAATGAAATACATAACGATTGTTTGACCGAAGCACCACTTACGCTTTAGGGATAACCCTAGTCGGAATGGAAGATTTATATGAAATTCTCAATTTGAAACAAAGCACAAATGACTGGTGTGTAAGAGAATCGCCAGACAGTGAAAACGGTAGCGCACACACCATGATTTCCAACCCTTCTACGCCTGTCGGCTCCGGCAACTCCTTGAGACTGGAAGGCATTGAGCGTGCACGCCGTGCCGTGATGGTGGACCGCGAGGCGCTGCCTGCGGGGTGGATTGCCCCTTGGGTCGAGCGCTCCTGGCAGCGCTGTCTTCAGTACGGGTTGCAGCCTCACCACCCCGCCAGCTTTGACACCGTCACGCACCAGCAGGCATCCCGCACCCTGGAGGCCAACCAGCATCTGGTGCAAACCGCCCGCCCCATACTGGAAAAGCTGGGGCGCGCGATTGTGAACACCCGTTACTTCGCCATCCTGACCAACCGCGATGGAGTCGTGGTGGACACCAGCGGCCCCATTGACCACTCTGACCCGCGCGCCCACCTGATCACCCGCATCGGCACCGACCTGTCCGAACGCAGCGTCGGCACCACCGCCATTGGCACGGCGCTGAGCGAACTGCAGCCGGTCTGGCTGCACCGGGGAGAACATTTTTTTTCCAACACCGCTGTCTACAGCTGCGCGGGAGCGCCTCTGTTTGGCCCGGATGGCGCCTGTGTGGGCATGCTTGACCTGACGGGCATTGAGGTGGTCGAGAGGCCGGAACTCAAGCACTTGGTGGCCCAGACTGCCAGCAAAATAGAAAATGCCTTGGTGCTATCGCAGGCGCATAGCCTGATGGTTCGTCTGAACTGGCCCGGCAACACGCTGGGCAGTGAAGCCGACGGCATTATTTGCCTGGATGCCGATGGCTGGATTACCGCAGCCAACCCGATTGCGCGGCAAATGGTGCCCAATCTGGCGACTTCAGGACAGCCACCCGTGCATGTCAGCGAGGTGTTCGGAATAGCCTTTGAAGTGCTGTTCGATGCGGCACACCGCACCGACCCGGTTCTGGAAATTCCGCTGTGGACGGGTTTGCGGCTACAAGCCTTGCCAGTTGCGCGCGCGCTGGAAGCCGGGCCTCAATACGCGGACCACCGCGCGCTCGGCAACGACAGCCGGCCGCTCAAAGACATCGAAACCGCACTGATCCACAAGGCGGTGGACGAGGCGCGCGGCAATGTGGCCCAAGCCGCACTGGCTCTGGGTATCAGTCGTGCCACGGTGTACCGCAAGCTCGGGCGGTCGCCACAGGCCAAATAAGGCCGCCTGTCTGCGCAAGGTGCGCTGACGAACAGACGGGATTCGGGGTGCTTTCTACAGTCCGGTGGCAGGATCAGTCGTTGCGCCCACCGGGCGCTGGATCTGGCGAACGGGCAGACACCAAGATGAACGTACTTACCGTAGAACGCAACGACTTCTCTGCGCGGTCATCTGCCCGGCCCTCTGTGCGCCCGGCAAACAACGCGCCCAACTGGTCCGGCCTGCAAGAGGTCATGGATCTCTTGCTGTTCAAAGGCCAGGGCAGCGGGCCGGATCAACGCCAGCTGTTCCAGCGCCGGCGTGTCAAAGCCGGAAAGTCTATTTTTAGAATGGGACAGGCATTTGACGGACTGTATGTGGTTCGACTCGGCACCATAAAAACGGTCATCACCCACCCTGCAGGTAGCGAACTGGTGCTGTCGTTTTCCATGAAGGGTGATCTGCTGGGAAGCGATGGCGTCTGCGAAAACCGCTATGGCACCGAGGCCGTGGCGCTGACCGATTGCGAAGTGATACGCCTGCCCGCTGCCGAGCTGTTTTCTCCCGGGCGTGGTAGCAACGAATTGGAGCGCATGACCTACTGGGCCATCAGCCGCGACATCGTAAAAGACCACCGCGCGCACACCCTCTCCCATGCGGCCACCTCAGAAATGCGGGTGGCCCGCTTTCTCTTGCTGCAGTCGACGTGTTTTGCCGCCATCGGCTATTCAGCACGGCGATTCACCTTGCCCATGACGCGGCGTGACATCGGAAACTACCTGAGCATCACGCTGGAAACGGTGAGTCGCGCTCTGACGACGCTGGACAAGCAGGGCATTGTGGAGGTCGTAAACCGCGACATCACCATCCACTCCCCGGATGGGTTGCGGGCGTGCGCAGGCTACGATCCAGAGAAAAAAAGGCCTTTATCCCCCGCGCACTATGCACAACCTGCTACAAAAATAGTAGCAAATTCTATTTACCGGGACCGTTCCCAGCGCACAGCAGAGACGACGATGGGGGCCTGACGGTTGGAGAAACGGACGCACTTGCCCGCGAGCGGGCGCCGGTGGGATACTCAGCCAATGCGGTTGAATTTATTATTACTGGGATGGCTGCTCGTGCATACGCAGGCAATGGCCCAAGTGCCTGCGCTCACCCTGGAATCCTTGCCCCGGCCCGCCATGCCACCCGGCGAGGCCGGTCCGGTGCTGCCGATTCAGGTCTTGCGCTGGCGCCAGGAGGCACAGACCTATGAGCACGGCGACGGTGTACCGCGCGACCCGGTGCGGGCAGCACAGCTGTACTGCCGCGCCTCGCGCTTTGGTGACGCCGAATCGCAATACAGCCTGGGCTGGATGCTGACCAATTCCCGTGGCATTGAGCGCGATGATGCCCAGGCCGCGCATATGTTTGCCGCAGCAGCAGAACAGGGCATGGAACAAGCCATCAACATGATCAAGGCGATGGGCACGCCCCTGGGTGAACCGCCGCCCTGCCTGCGTCCACTGGAATTTGAGCCGTTGCCACCGGTCCAGACCAGAAACCCCCGCCAGACAGCGGCATTGCCACCGCCACCCCCTCCCGCCAACGCACCGGAACCCATTGTTCGGTTTGTGAACCTCGTGGCATCGGAATACAAGCTGGCTCCGCACCTGGTGCTGGCGGTGATGGCGGCTGAATCCAACTTCAACCCGATTGCGGTATCACCGAAGAATGCGCAGGGTTTGATGCAGTTGATCCCGGACACCGCGGCCCGGTTCAACATCCGGCGCCTCACCGATCCAACCCAGAACATACGGGGGGGCATGGCCTATTTGCGCTGGCTGCTGGCGTATTTCGAGGGCGACTTGTCGCTGGTTCTGGCGGCGTATAACTCGGGCGAGCGCACCGTGGAACGCTACCGCGGAGTGCCGCCGTATGCCGAAACCCGGATGTATGTACGCAAGATCATCGCATCCATCGGAGGGCAGCGCGTGCATCCGTTTGATGCCACAGTGACATCCCCTTCACTGGTGATGCCCCTGTTGCAAAGGGCGCCTATCGGGTCGCGCTGATAGAACCCTTCTTGCGTTTCATAAAGCCCAGCAAGCCCAGGCCCAAAAATACAAGCGACAAAGACTCCGGCTCTGGAATGCGTTGCTGCTCAAAGGTGGCGCCCAGGTCAGCGTCGGTCAGCGCAAACACATAGAACTTGTTGTCGCCTGCCACGCCCGGAACAAAGTCGTTGTCATTGGCTACGTACAGGGTGTGTGCAGCCACACCGTTCAGATCAATATCGTCACCGAAAGCGAGCCCTTCTAGCTTGGAAGGAATTTGGCTGGAAGCAATGCCGTTGGCGTTCAACACGTTGACGATGTCCAGTACCAGCGTTTTCTTGACAGCCGCGTTTTTTAGCGCCGTCTGATCAGCAGCGGATGCACCCAGATTCACGACTTCCGTGGCACCTGCCAGGTCGATGCGAAAGAGTTGCTTGACGACGGCTGAAGTGCCATCGCCCAAGCCCTTCCCATCGCGCTCGTCTATCAGGAACTGGTGGTTGTTCAAGGCAACAATTTCGCTCACACCCGAACCCGTGGTGAGCTGGTACGCATATTCATGCAAAGTGCCGGTCGCTACGTCGATGGTGACTATGCGCACCATCTTGTTCTTGTCCTGGCCCAAAGGCGCCTGCATGATGCCAACCAGCATCGAGCCGTCAGGCGTGATGGCCAAACCCTCCATGCCTTTATTGGCAACCCTTCCACTTGTATTGCCCGAAATCTCCAAGCCGCCTTGCGCGCTCAGGTTGTTCACCGCGAGATTGGCGGGCAACACAAAGGAGCGGATGCGTTGACCGGTTGCCCGGTCAAATTGATACACGTAGGGGCCATACTCGTCAGAAATGAACACGCTCTTGCCATCGCGTGAGACGCGGATCGCTTCTGGATCCAGGCGGCCGTTGTTGGAGTTCAGTGAGTTTGCGGTCGGGTCGAAATTGTCGGACCGCCCGGTGAAAAAATTGACAGACACCGTATTCTGGACTGGGGCTCCATTGCCCACCCCCAGCCCGACACCACTTCCGTAAGTCAGTGCGGTAGGGCTCGACAGCAACGTGGTTGCTTTCAAGGTGGGCGTCAGCCTGTAAGGCAGGCCGGATGACGCGTTGGCGGTGAGGCTCAGCGTGAGCGTCTGGAATCGCGAGATATAGGAGGTGGTGTCATCCACCAGGCTGTTGTACGCGGTTGCGTTCGGCCCCCGGTCTGGCGTTGCCAGAAAAGTATTGCCGCCCGCCCAGGCAAGCCCGGAGCCCAGGCCGCCCAGCGTGTTCCCGGACAATCCATTTTCCATGGCGCCGGTCAGCCCGGACAGATCGCTGGTGCCACGCAGAGTGCCAACGGCAATCAGCACTGGGCTGGCCTGGACCGCGGTGGAGATGAAACAAGCGGAAATCAGCAGGGGGAGTAGGGTAATGCGGTTCATTGAAGTTCCAGGTGAGAGCTGCCGAAGTCGCCCTGCAGGGTGACAGTCAGGCGAGTCTAGGTGTCTTGAATGAACCTTTTGTGACACCCGCACAAAAAAGGGCCCCGCCCTGTTACCTCAATATTTCAAGCGAAATAAGCCCCTAGCCCCCGTGGAATATGCGCAAGCAGCTATCAAAAAAATAGCGCCCTCACCATCCATTAGGAGGGTGCCCGGCGAAGCGTCTCCACCACCGGGCGGCGCAGTACGTCGCGCAGACCCCACCAGCCCGCTGCCAGCGCCAGCACGGCGCCCGCCAATGCACCCAGCAGGGGCACCCACAGGGACATGGACCACTCAAATTCGAACACATAGTGCGCCAGCGCCCAGCCCACGGCAGAGGCGACGAGGGAGGCCAGAAAGCCCGCCAGCAAGCCGACACCCGCCAGTTCGGCGCGCTGCACCTGGCGCAACAGGCTGCCGCGCGCACCCACCGCCCGCATGATGGCGAACTCGCGGGCGCGTTCTTCACGCGTGGCGGTTACCGCCGCAAACAACACTACCAGACCGGCCGCCAGCGTGAAACCAAACAGGAACTCCACGGCCCGAATCACCTGGTCGAGAACCCGCTGGACCTGGCTTATGGTGGTGGTCATGTCCACATTGGTCACATTGGGGAATTGGCGCACCAATGCGTTGTCGAAGCCCTTGGTGGCGGGCGCTCTGAACGCGCTCATGTAGGTGGCAGGTACGTTGTCAAGGCGACTGACCGGGTAGATCACAAAGAAGTTGGCCCGCATGGAGCCCCAATCCACCTTGCGCAAAGAAGTCACCCGGGACTCGGTCTGCGTGCCACCGACCTCAAAGCGCACGGTATCGCCTAACTGAAGATTGAGCGTTTTGGCAATGCCCTCCTCCACGCTCACCGCGCCCTGCTCCTCGTCGACCCAGCGACCCGCGACGATGTCATTTTTTTGCGGTATTTTTGCGCTGAAAGACACATTGAATTCGCGATCCACCAGCCGCTTGGCCCGCTCCTCCTCAAAGTTGTCAGGAGAAATGGTGCGCCCATTCACCGCCACCAATCGGCCGCGAATCATCGGGTACCAGTCGAATTGGGCGACACCAGCCGTCTTGAGGGCCTGCTGGAAGGCGTCAGACTGCTCGGGCATGACGTTGATGACAAACCGGTTGGGTGCGTCCGGTGGGCTTGCCTTGCGCCAGCTGCCAATCAAATCGGTGCGCAGCAATACCAGCAACACCAGTGCCAGCAAACCCACGGCAAGCGCGCTGACCTGCACCACCGTGTACACCGGCCTGGCGGACATTTGGCGCGTAGCAAGCACCAGCCAGCGCGGTGCGGTGCTTTCATTCACACTTTTACGCAGCAGCTTCACGGCAATCCAGCTCAGCACGGCAAAGATGATCACCGCTCCGGAAAACCCGCCCACGGCAATCAAGCCCAGCTTCAAGTCGCTGCTGGCGACCAGAAGCAAGGTCGCAAAACCCGCCACACCCACGGCCAGAACGCCCAGAGAGGCCGGCCGCAGGTTGCCGACATCACGGCGTATCACGCGCAGGGGCGGCACTTGCGCCAGCTGCAAAACCGGCGGCAGGCCAAACGCAAACAGTAGCGTGAGTCCCATGCCAATGCCCAGCATCACTGGCCAGATCGTGGCCGCCGGAAGCGCCGCATCCACCAGGCCCGCCAGCAAAATAACGAAAAGATAATGCACCCCATAGCCCAGTAAAACACCCAATCCGCTGGCGAACAGGCCCACCAGCGCGAATTCAAATGCATAGCTCGACGCAATGGTGCGCTGGCTCAAACCCAGTACCCGCAACATGGCGCAGTCGTCCAGATGACTGGCCGCAAAGGCCCGCGCAGCCAGTGCCACCGCCACCGCGCTCAGCAGGGCGGCCAGCAAGGCCACCAGACTCAAGAACTTGTCAGCCCGGTCCAGGGTCTGGTTCATCTCGGGACGGCCACTTTGCAGAGACTCCACACGCACGCCCCGCACCGGGTTGGCAGCACCGGGCTTCACCTGTGCATCCGCCCATTTCACAAACGCTTGCACGGGTGGCTCTTCTCCCGCCACGGCCATGCGGTAGGTCAGGCGACTGGCGGGCTGAATCAATTTGGTGGCAGCAAGGTCAGTGGAATTGATCATCACGCGCGGCGCAAAATTCATGAAGCCCGCGCCCCGGTCAGGCTCAATGACAATGACGGCGCTCACGGTCAGGCGGGCATCACCCAGCAGCAAGGGGTCACCCACGTTCAGACCCAGCGCCTCCAGCAACGGGGCGTCCACCCAGGCATGGCCTGCCGCCGGGATGTCCCGGGTGACGGTGTCAGGCGCCTCCAGGCTATTGGTCACCCGCAACGAACCCCGCAGGGGATAGCCGGGCTCCACCACTTTCAGGGCGACGAGTTTGGCACCACCGCCCTGATCGTCGCTGGCGCGCGCCATGGTGGGAAAACCCACCGTGCCCACTACGGACAAGCCCAGCGCACGGGCCTTTTCCACAAAGGCTGCAGGGGTGGGGTTGTCACTGGACACGACCGCATCACCACCCAACAGCTGGCGGGCATCGCGCTGCAAACCTCCCTTGAGACGGTCCGCAAAAAACCCGACCGCCGTGAGGGCCGCTACCGCCAAAGTCACCGCAACGATCAGCAAACGCAGATCACCGGATCGCAGGTCACGCCAGAGGGTGCGCCATCCCAGGCGCCAAAATGTAATACGCATGACAGCTACCTTAGCGCATATCCAGAAACACCACCCGAATGGGGTTTCAGACCGCCGTAGCCAGGCGCAGGCCCGCGAGTTCGGGCTGCAACTCCAGGCGCTCCGCGCTGCTGTAGCAAAGAAAGCGTTTGTTGGTGGCCCGACCAATGGCGCACAGGCCAACGCGTTTGGCCACCTCCAGCCCCATTTGCGTAATGCCGCTGCGTGAGACCACGATGGGTACGCCCATCTGCGCCGATTTGATCACCATCTCACTGGTGAGGCGACCGGTGGTGTAGAAAACCTTGTCGCCCCCGCTCATGCCCGGCGCGGGGCCGTCATCGCGCAACCACATCCAGCCCGCGATGGTGTCAATCGCGTTGTGGCGACCCACGTCTTCCACAAAGACCAGCATTTCGTCACCACGAAACAGGGCGCAACCATGTACGGAACCTGCGGCCTTGTAGGTGCTCTCCTGCAAGCGGATGGCGTTGACAATGCCGTACAGTTGCGATTGCTTCAAGCGCGCCGGGGGCAACACGATGTTCTCAATGTCATCCATCAGCCCCCCAAAGACACTGCCCTGGCCGCACCCGGTGGTCACCACCCGCTTGGCGGTGCGCTGCTCGATCTGGTCAATACCCTTGCGGGTCTTGACCGCTGCCGCACCCACCTCCCAATCCACCGTGATGGACTCGATCTCCCGGGCAGAGTGGACCAGGCGCTGGTTGCGCAAAAAGCCCAGAACCAGCAGTTCGGGGTGAGCCCCCAGTGTCATCAGGGTGACGAGCTCCCGTTTGTCCACATAGACAGTCAACGCGCGCTCGGACGGAATGGTCGTGCGGGTTGTTTCACCAAACTCGTTCACAGCCGTGACCTCGCGAGTCAGCGGTGCGCGGGCATCAGTGAGGTGGGGCGAATCAAATGGAAGCATGGGACAACAGTGCAATAAAAAAAGCCAGGGCCACAAAGCCCTGGCCCGTGGGGAGATCGCGCGAAGCCGTCAGGGCGTCTTCTTCGCTGTGTCGGCAAGGGTAGCGACGGGCGCTGCATCCGAAGCCGCCGCAACCGGCGCAGGCACAGGGGCATATACAAAGGGCCCCGGATCTGCGCACCCCGTCGCCGTCACAGGTTTGGACGCCTTGTTGTAACGGGCAGCCACCTTGTCCTGCGATTTGCACAGTAAATAAGCATCCATCTTTCCGGTGTGGGCCGCTTTGGCTGCAGTTTCTGCTGCCTTGGCTTTGGCTTCATCGCTCAGGGCCGGAAGTTTGGCGTGGGCAGCCATAGCGAATAGACAACTGGCAATAAAAACAAATAGCGGCTTCATGGTGACCTCTGCTGGCTGGTTCATGGGGGTTACGCCTGCGCGGCGGGACGGGTAGCTTCGCCACTTGCGGCCAGTGGCGCACTGCGCTGAACCGGAATCTTGCCGGACTTGACATCGTCGTACCACAACTCGTGGTGTTCTTTGGCCCAGCCTTCTGATACGTAGCCGGTCTTCATGGCCTTGTAAGCGCCACGCGTGCCCACCGTACCCATGTAGATATGCCCCAGGAGCATGGCAACCATCCAGAGAGCCAGCACCGAGTGGATCATGTGGGCAATCTGCATGTCGCCGCGCAAAAGGTCCAGACCGGGAACGACTTTGTCGAGTACCAGACCGGAAGCCACCACCACAATGCCAGGGATCGTCACCACCCACCAGAACAAACCCTTCTCGCCAGCATTGAATCGGTGCGATGGCACCTCATGCTCGCCGCCCATCATGCCCCCGGCTTTTGAAAGCCAATGGAAATCGGCCTTGTTAGCGATGTTGTCCTTCACAAAAATCACAATGATGGTGATCAGCGACACGGCGAACAACGGGCCCGTGAAATTATGCAGATTCTTCAAGGCATACGTGAGCCAGCCGAAAAGGGTGGAGCCAATCACGGGTTGAATGAAGAATTTTCCATACGCGATCACGATGCCGGACACGGCCAGCGCAACAAAAGCGATGGCATTGGACCAGTGCGCAGCGCGCTCCAGAGGGGTGAATCGCTCGATACGACGCCCGGTTTCTGGATGCTCTTTTCCCAGCGGACCTTTGGAAAAATACAAGATGCCCAGTGCCAAAACAGAAATGGCGATCAGGGCCGCGCCGTACGGAATGATCCATTTGTTACGCACCTCACGCCAGGCTTCACCCGCGTTGGTCAGGCGCGAACCGGGATACTGCACTGTGGGTTGAATCAGATTACCGGCCTCGGGCGCCTCGCTCCTCGGAAGGCTACTGATACCGGTAACGCCTGAGCCCACTTGGCGCCACATCGGCGCATTGTTGCCAGGCTGGACTTTTGCGCGCTCGCCATTGCTCTGACTGGCGTAGTTGGGATCTGCGCTGGCATCCGGCTGCACGTCCATGATGTTGGCGCTTTGAATCGCGGCCGGCGCCGCGCCGGTCGTAGCCGCGTGACCCAATACACCGAACGTTAATAGCAAAAGGGCAAAGAGTGGCCGCCGCATAGGACCTCCAATCAATTCATTCTGGAATAGTCGTTCTGACTATTCTGTTGACGGGCCTTCAATTGCTGCTCCCAGCCCGTTTTGTCTCCCGGCTTCCAGCCTGGAGCAGTAAAGGCGCTACTGCCGGCGGAACCCGTGGTGACGCCGGTATAAGACGGCGCATCCGACCGGGGCAAGGCCATGGTTTGCGGTTTTTCACCGCAGGCCGTCAGGCATGCAGCCAGCGTTGTGAATAGCACGATATGTTTCATGACGGAGTCCCTGTTTTGGGTGGCTGGCCCGCCTGTTTGGAACCGTAAGCCGTACCCCAGCCCCATACCTCTGCGCCTTTGCCACGCTGAACCACCCGCGTACGGAAAATATCAGCAACCACATCACCATCGCCAGCCAGCAAGGCCTTGGTGGAACACATCTCGGCGCAGGCCGGCAGCTTGCCCTCCGCCAGGCGGTTGCGTCCGTATTTTTCAAACTCGGCCTGGCTGCCGTTGGCTTCGGGCCCCCCTGCGCAAAAAGTGCATTTATCCATCTTGCCACGCACACCAAAAGTTCCCTGGGACGGGAACTGGGGTGCTCCAAAAGGACAGGCATAGGAGCAATAGCCGCAGCCGATGCACACATCCTTGTCGTGAAGCACCACCCCTTCGTCCGTGCGATAGAAGCAGTTGACGGGACACACCGCCATGCAGGGTGCGTCACTGCAGTGCATGCAGGCCACCGAAATGGACTTTTCACCAGGTACACCATCGTTCAGGGTCACCACGCGGCGGCGATTGACGCCCCACGGAACCTCGTGCTCGTTTTTGCACGCGGTGACACAGCCGTTGCACTCAATGCAACGCTCTGCGTCGCAAACAAATTTCATGCGTGCCATGGTCTTATGCCTTTTCCACGTTGCAGATGGTTGTCTTGGTTTCTTGCATCATCGTCACACTGTCGTAGCCATAAGTAGTCCCGGTGTTAATGGCTTCACCGCGCACGATCGGTGCGGCCCCATTGGGGTAGTAGGCCAGCATGTCGGCACCTTGCCAGCGCCCGGAAAAGTGGAAGGGCATGAACACCGTGTCAGGGCCCACCCGCTCGGTGACCATGGCCTGGACGTTCAGTCGTGCACCCGTTGGCGTGGAGACCCAGGCACGCTCACCGTTGCGGATGCCCTTTTCTGCAGCCACCTTGGGGTTGATTTCAATGAACATCTCCTGCTGCAATTCGGCCAGCCAGGGATTTGACCGGGTTTCTTCGCCACCGCCTTCGTATTCCACCAAACGCCCCGAAGTCATGATCAATGGAAATTTTTCATGGATCTTGTCCGCAATATTCTTATCTTGTACGGTTTTGTACAGCGTGGGCAAGCGCCAGAAGGCCCTTTTGTCGTCGTGCGTAGGGTACTTGGCAACCAGATCAGGGCGAATGCCGTACAGAGGCTCGCGGTGCTGCGGAATCGGATCCGGGAAATTCCAGACGACTGCACGGGCCTTGGCATTGCCAAAGGGATGGCAACCATGCACTTTCATGACGACGCGCTGGATACCACCCGACAAATCGGTCTTCCAGTTTTTGCCTTCGGCCGCCGTCTTTTCGGCTTCGGTCAGATCGTCCCACCAGCCCAGCTTCTTGAGCAGCACATGATCAAACTCGGGATAACCCGTCGTGATGTCTGCACCCAGGGAATGGGAACCGTCTTCGGACAGCAGACTCTTGCCTTCGCGCTCCACGCCAAAATTGGCGCGGAAGTTACCGCCACCATCCATAACGTGTTTGGAGGTGTCATACAGGTTCGGGGAACCCGGGTGCTTCAGCTCGGCTGTGCCAAAACAGGGCCATGGCAGACCAAAATAGTCACCGGTCATGTCGTAGCCGGTTTCCTTGTCGACGCCGCCTTTGCACTTGAGCGTCTTGACATCAAACAGGTGCATGTTGCGCATGTGCGCCTTGAGCCGCTCCGGGCTTTGCCCGGTGTAGCCAATGGTCCAGACACCTTTGTTGATTTCGCGCAGGATGTCCTCTGGCACGGGCTCGTCCATGCCCTTGACCTTTTGCATCTTGTAGTTCTTGGACAGTTCCTTGCCAAACCCCAGCTTGTCCGCAAATTGCTGCATGATCATGTGATCGCTGCGGCTCTCCCACAGCGGTTCAATCACTTTCTCGCGCCATTGGAGAGAGCGGTTCGATGCGGTGACCGAACCGGTCGTTTCAAACTGTGTGGCTGCTGGCAGCAGGTACACCGCCCGATTGGGGTTGGCATCTTCCGGCTTGCCAGGCATAGCGGCCATTGCCGCAGTCGCCGACGGATAGGGGTCCACCACCACCAGTAAATCCAGCTTGTCCATGGCCCGCTTCATCTCCAGACCACGGGTCTGCGAGTTGGGCGCATGACCCCAGTAAAACACGCCGCGCAGGTTGGAGTCCTGATCGATCAGCTCGTTTTTCTCCAGCACACCGTCGATCCAGCGTGACACGGTGATGCCGGGCTTACTCATCATTGCGGGGGAAGAGAACTGTTTCTTGATCCACTCGTAATCCACACCCCACACCTTGGCAAAGTGTTTCCACGAACCCTCCACAATGCCGTAGTAGCCTGGCAGCGAATCCGGATTGGGGCCTACGTCGGTTGCGCCCTGTACGTTGTCGTGGCCGCGGAAAATATTGGTGCCACCGCCCGACTTGCCCACATTGCCCAGAGCCAACTGCAGAATGCACGACGCGCGCACCATCGCATTACCGATGGTGTGCTGGGTCTGCCCCATACACCAGACCAGTGTGCTGGGACGGTTCTCGGACATCAGGGTTGCCACCCGCAGCACCTGCTCTTCCTTGACGCCACAGGCCTCTTCCACCTTGTCGGGCGTCCACTTGGCCAGCACTTCTTCCTTGACTTTTTCCATCCCGTAAACACGGTCGTTGATGTATTTCTTGTCTTCCCAGTCGTTCTTGAACACGTGGTAAAGCACACCAAACAGGAAGGGAATGTCGGAGCCGGAGCGAATACGCACAAACTCGTCGGCCTTGGCTGCCGTACGGGTGAAACGTGGGTCCACCACAATCATCTTGCACCCGGTTTCTTTGGCGTGCAGCATGTGCAACATGCTCACCGGATGCGCTTCTGCGGCGTTTGACCCAATGTACAACGCGCACTTGCTGTTCTGCATGTCGTTGTAGGAGTTGGTCATGGCACCATAACCCCAGGTATTCGCCACGCCCGCGACGGTGGTGGAGTGGCAGATACGCGCCTGATGGTCACAGTTGTTGCTGCCCCAGAAGCTGACGAATTTGCGCAGCAGGTAAGCCTGCTCGTTGTTGTGCTTGGATGACCCGATCCAGTAAATGGAATCGGGACCGCTCGCTTTGCGCAACTCCAGCAATTTGTCGCTGATTTCTGACAACGCAGTATCCCAGCTGATGCGCTCGTATTTGCCGTTGACCAGCTTCATCGGATAACGCAGGCGAAACTCTCCATGACCGTGTTCGCGCAGAGCCGCACCCTTGGCGCAATGGGCCCCCAGATTGATGGGCGAATCGAAAACCGCTTCTTGCCGCACCCAGACGCCGTTTTCCACCACGGCATCCACCGCACAACCTACCGAGCAGTGTGTACAAACCGTGCGCTTGACTTCAATTTTCCCGCTACCGTCACCGACCGCACCGGACGCCGCGCTGGCTTTTTTGACCAGCGTCAGCTGGGTTGCTGCCAGCCCTACACCGACACCCATGCCGGATCTCCGCAAGAATGCGCGTCGGTCCATGGTGGGCAGCGCGTTGGACAAACCGCGCGAAAGGCTTTGCACAAAACGCGTAGAACCCACGCGAGTGGCAGGGTCACTGTGGGAAGCATGGGATTTTTTCGTGAGCAGCATGGAGCTCTCCGTATGAAAGAGACGAACGAACGCTTAGACGCGCGCAGTTTTGTAATAGCGCTTGACGTGGTCTGACAGGCTGTAACCGCCCCCTTTTTCAGGTGCTGGCTTGGGCTCCTGGAGCGCGGCTTCCACGATTGGGGCGCGCGGGAGGGCCACTATCGCCGCGGCAGCGGCGCCCGTGGCAGCAGCGCCGAGAAAGAAACCTCTGCGCGAGGGTTTTGGCTGACTGTCCTGCATTTTTAAATCTCCAACGAGCGCCTTTTGGGGATATGCCCTCTGGCGTTGCGACTGAACTTGCGGCATCGGTGCCTGCACCACAATGTCGCACTTGCCACCCCTGCAAAAAATAGGGGTAAACGATAGGTCTGTTGCATTCTAGGCCAGCATATCGAACGCCTGCGCTTCGACGCTGACAAAAGCCTGAGTGAACGACGCGAGGGCGCGGTAGAACCGGGCTTGGGGGTGCTGGCCCACCGCATCGCACATCTGCGAGACCCATGGCTGTACATGCTCACTGAAAAAGTCGCGCTGATGGGTCAGGTTGGCCACCGCCACATCATCCCCGGCAATCAGGTAGCGCATGACTTCGCACAGATAGGCGAAATGGTCTTCTGTTTCCGGCATGGACTCAAACCGTTCCAGGCCCAGTCCCGCCAGCGTGCCTCGCAATTTGGCCAGGGGCTTTTCGTTGAGGAAACCACTGAGGTAGTGCGAACCAAACAAATAGACCTCCGGCTTGCCCACGCCGCCAAACAGTGCGTGGTACTCGTCGGCAATCGCGTCATCCCGCGTGTCGCGCGCCACGCCAACCAGCGTGCGCCAGGGCTCTTCCAGAAAGGCACCGGCAGCGGGCGCCTCGGTGGCGGCCACGCGCAGCTGCGCTATCAAATCAGGAGCTGGCGGTGCATAGTACAAGGCGGCTAGCAAGCCATACAGCTCAGCCCGCGCCGTTTCTTCATCAAGACTGCTGGAGGTCAATGGGGCTGGTGTCATGGCATGGATCCTGTTCAGCGGATGTCGGTAATTCTTATTTCGGTGTTGGACGAATGGATGTCAATCACCCGGCAGTCGCCGCACATTTTCAGGCGGTCTGCAGCCGCCCCCTGAAACATGGAGTGGCCCGCCAGTTTGCCCAGCATGGATTCAATGGCCTTCAGCGTACCAAAAGGCTTGCCGCACCGTATGCAGGCATAGGGCTGCATTTCATTGATGACCACCGCTTCCTTGCGCTGCGGCGCAAGCGTCAGTTGCGGCAGTAACGCGAGCGCCTTCTCTGGGCACGTTTTGACACACAGGCCGCACTGCACGCAATTTTTCTCGATGAACTTGAGTTGGGGTCTCTCCGGGTTGTCTTGCAGGGCACCCGCCGGGCAGGCATTGACGCAACTCAGGCACAGGGTGCAGGCGTCCTTGTTGATGGCCAGCGCACCCAACGGAGAACCGTTGGCGGGCAACGCAATCACCGCGGGCTGCAGACCCGCTTGGGCGATCAGGTGGTCCAGGGCCAGTTCCAGCGTGGCGCGTTTGTCGGCCTGCACGGAAAACCCACCCGCCTGCGCTACGCCCTGGGCTGGAACTGCCTGCAGCTCCGCATCAAGCACCGCGAGATCACGGGCATCCCGTGCGTGAAGAATCCGGAAATGCTCGCCCTGGTAGCCCAGCCCCGTCAACAGGGTCTGCGCGACATCCATCTGCGTCCTGACCGCCTCCCGGTATTGCGGCGCTTCCTCACCCGTCATCAACACCCAAACCTGCGAGGCACCGTGGGCCACCGCCGAGAGCCACAAGTCCAGACCGGTCGAGGCGGTATGCCACAGGCCAACCGGCAACACCCGGGCGGGCACACCCCGGGTGGCGGGGTCGACACGGGCCGCACGGCCCAGATCTCCCAACAGACGCGTGCCCGCCTCCTGGCTGTGCAGCAACAGGGCCGCGTCTTTGCCGCCGGCCCGTGTGTAGGAAGTCAGCAGGGTTTTGATTTTTGCGCCCTGCTCATTGGCGCGCGGGTAAGCGAAGGTCAGCGCGCCGCTGGGGCACACCGTGGTGCAAGCCCCACAACCGACACACAGATTGGGATTGACCTTGATTTGCTGGCGATCGCGCTCGCTGCTGATCGCGGAAGCGGAGCACACGTCGATGCACGCATTGCAGCCCACTTTTTCATTGCGGCTGTGGGCGCACAGCTTTTGCTTGTACACAAAGAACTTGGGCTTCTCGAACTCGCCGACCAGCGAGCGCAGCGCCACCAGCGTACGACTGGTGTCCAGCGTGTTCGCCGTCTGGGCTGGCGCGAGCCTGAAGTAGCCTTGCGGCAAAGCATGCTGTGTAAACGCGGAGGTGGCACGCAGATCCAGCACCAGATCAAAGGTTTCGCGCATTGCTTCCGGCTTGCGGCTGAAATCTATTGCCCCGGCAACGCCACACGCCTTGACGCAAGCCCGGTGGGACTTGCACAGGTCATCGTTGATTTGGTAGTCAAAGCCGATCGCCCCCTCGGGGCAAACCGCCAGACACGCATTGCAACGGGTGCACAAATCCAGGTCGATCGGGTTGTTGCGCACCCATTGAAGTTCAAACGCGCCCAGCCAGCCCACCAGACTTTGGATCTGGCCGGTCAGCACGGGGTAACGCCGTTCCTGCGTGCCCCCCTCGCTTCCAGCGCCCAGGCTGAACAAGGTGACATCCAGCGTATCGGCCAGCAGCCCGGCATGGCGTTCGGCAGCATCCAGGTCGCCGATGATCAGCAACCGCCCGGTGCTCTTGTAGGTGACCGTGGGTACCGGTTCGGGCTCAGGCAGATGGGCCGCTGCCAGCAACGCGGCCATTTTGGGGCTGGCGTGCGCCGCATCCTTGCTCCATCCCCCGGTCTCACGGATGTTGACAAAGCGGATCGGCACGCCAATAGCACCCGCAGTCTGTGCCGCAATTTCCTGGAAAAGACGGCTCTCCTGGGTGCAGGCCACCACCACGTCGTCACCGGATGCCAGCGCCTGCTGGAACGCACCGGCCTCACGGCGGCACAGGGTGCTGTGCAGTGTCAGCTTCTCATTCAGTGCCAGGCCCAGCGCGTCGGGATCCAGCGGCATGGTCTTGTTGCAGTCGCAAATCAGTGTTGGCATGGTCTTCACTCGTTATTGGGGGGCGCACTGGCGTGTCAGACCCGGCAGCCGGGTCTGGATCGCGCGTATCGGCGGATGGATGTATCGGGGCAGGCAAAGCCTGTGTTTCAGGGGCGTTCTCCTCATCCTCAAACAGCTTGAGAAACTTCGCACTGGCCATTTGTCGCAGCATGGACATGGGCAGTGGATCGGGCTGGGAGTAGTCATCGATATAAATGTCCAGACGATCCATCACATTGAAGTGTGGATCGGCAAACAGCTTCTTCATGGCCGTGTTGCGCACGGCAGGGTCCACGCTGCGTGCGATGAAGGGCTTGAAGTCCGAATCGAGTCCCAGAGCCTGTGCGTCTTCCAGCGTCGGTTGCCGGGGGACATCCTCGGGCACCACCGCGTTCGGTACCACAGTAACAAGGGCTTGTTCCGGAGGCGGACTTTGCGCCGGCTCCGTCAGGGGTTTTCCGTCGCGCGCATCCGCTTTGCGTTGCGCCCAGCGACCCAAAAAACCCTCAGCCATGGTGCCGCCCGCCACCGCCACCGCCACCAGCGCCATTCTTTTTCTCTGTCGTGATGGACACCGGGTTGCCAAATCGGTCGGTCAGCGATTTGAAACTTTCCGGGCGTTTGGGACGCTTCACCTCCGGCTGGTAGAACGCATCGATGAAAGACCGCAGCCAGGCCACTACGGCTTGCGGGGCAGGCACCTGCTCCACCGTCTCCTGCGCGTCCAGCCAGCGACTGGCATCGTGGTAACTCAGGCTGACAACCACCGGCCTGGCCAGCGGCTCCCCGGCCACGGATGCCTCGTCTTCCATGCGCCACAACACAAACCAGCACGGGTTCAGCGTACTGGCGTTGAGCTGATAGCCTTCGGCGTCATCTTCAAACAGTTCTACGCTGTAGCCCCCGTGCAGCCAGCGCTCCATGCTATCATTTTTATAGAGCAAGTGGGGTTCCGACCCAAACCCGGCTTCATGGTGTACCACGTCGTCGAGGACCCAGCGCCATTCCTGCCAACGGCTCATGGCGCCCTCGATACGCTCCTTGCGCATGATCACGGCCATTTCAACGGACGGGCGTTGGAAACTCATAATAGGCGGACAGGGATGGCCAAAGACTGTCAGGTAGTCTTGCTGATGGTGATGGAGGGGAACTTGGACGAGAAGTCCTTGTTGCGCGCCGCAATCGACACGGCGACCTGCCGGGCGACCGCCTTGTAGATACCCGCAACTTCGCCGTCGGGATCTGCCACCACCGTGGGTTTGCCACTGTCGGCCTGCAAGCGAATCTGCATATTCAGAGGCAAAGCGCCCAGGTAGTCCATGTTGTATTCCGCGGCCATTTTTTTGCCGCCATCTGCGCCAAAAATATGCTCCACATGGCCGCATTGGCTACAGACGTGAACCGCCATGTTTTCAACCACACCCAGAATCGGCACACCCACTTTTTCGAACATCTTGATACCCTTCTTGGCATCCAGCAGGGCAATGTCCTGGGGCGTGGTCACGATCACCGCACCGGTCATCGGGACGCGCTGGCTCAGCGTGAGCTGGATGTCGCCCGTGCCCGGGGGCATGTCGACGATCAGGTAATCGAGGTCTTTCCAGTTGGTCTGGCGCAGCAGTTGCTCCAGCGCCTGGGTGGCCATGGGGCCACGCCAGATCATGGCTTCGTCCTGGGCCACCAGAAAGCCGATCGACATGACCTGCACGCCGTAGTTCTCCATGGGCTCCATGGTTTTTCCGTCATCCGACTCCGGGCGTCCCTCAATGCCCATCATCATGGGCAGGCTGGGGCCGTAAATGTCCGCATCCAGCAATCCCACGCTGGCGCCCTCTGCGGCCAGCGCCAATGCCAGATTGACAGCCGTGGTGCTCTTGCCCACGCCACCCTTGCCGGACGCCACGGCGACAATATTCTTGACTCGGGGTAGCAGTTGCACGCCACGCTGCACCGAATGGGCAACGATGTTGGTGGTGACATTGACTGACACGTTGGACACACCGGCAACACCCTTTGCAGCGGCGATCAGCGCCTTGCGAAATCCCGGAATCTGGCTCTTGGCCGGATAGCCGAGTTCGACGTCAAATGTCACATCGCCGTCTACAACGACCAAATTCTTGAGCGCTTTACTGGATAGAAAATCCTTGCCGGTGTTGGGATCAATCACGCTCTTGAGCGCGTCGCTGACCGCTTGGGCTGTCACTGTCATTTAAATTCTCCAAAATAGCGTCGTAGTCTATCCAACACCGGTGGACCCTTTGCCCGCACCGGGAATACCGCAAATGGCGATGACTGATACGGGTTAACCCCGCTCGAATAGGTGCGGATTGGCATCGCAGGCCGCCAGCGGCGTTCCATAATAAGTCTATGCCCAGTGCCGTATCCCAACATCCTTCCATCGGCCTGCTATTGACCGGCGGTGGCGCACGCGCGGCCTACCAGGTGGGCGTGCTGGAGGCCATTGCCGACATCCGGCTGGCCTGCGGCGCGGCAGATGCCCCCAACCCGTTTCCCATCATCACCGGTACGTCAGCCGGGGCCATCAACGCGTCGGCATTGGCGTGCGGTGCAGACCACTTTGATGCCACCGTCCGGCTGATTGCCAAAACCTGGAAAAACTTCCATGCAGAGCAGGTGTACCGGGCCGACAGCCTGAGCATGCTGCGCTCTGGTGCCACCTGGATGACCTTGCTGTCACTGGGCTGGCTGCTGGCCAAGTGGCGCCGGATCAAGCCACGGTCCCTGCTGGACAACGCCCCACTGGGTGAGCTGCTCACCCGGCTGGTGCCACTGGACCGCTTACCCGAGCTGATTCGCACGGGCCATGTGCAAGCCCTGGCGGTCACGGCATCGAGCTACAGCTCGGGCGACCACATCACGTTTTTCGAGGGCGATAAACGGCTGATGCCCTGGGTGCGCAGCCAGCGTCTGGCCGTGCGCGACAGAATTACCCACGCCCACCTGCTGGCGTCCAGTGCCATTCCTTTTGTTTTCCCCGCCACGGAGTTGCACATCAATGGCGAAAGTGAGTATTTTGGTGATGGCTCCATGCGCCAGTCCGCGCCAGTGGCGGCAGCCATCCACCTGGGGGCCGAACGCATCCTGGTCGTGGGCGCCGGGCGCATGCACGAGCGCAATAACGACGCCCATTTGCGCACCCCCAGCGCTTACCCCAGTCTGGCCCAGATTGCAGGGCACGCCCTGTCGAGCATTTTTCTGGATTCACTGGCGGTGGACGTGGAGCGTGTGCGCCGCATCAACCAGACCATCAAGCTGGTACCCGAAGAATCCCGCAAAGCCAGCGCCCTGCGGCCGATTGAACTGCTGGTGATTGCCCCGAGCCAGCGTATTGACGCCATTGCCGCGCGCCACGTGGGCGACCTTCCGCACGCGGTGCGCACCATGCTGGGAGGTGTGGGGGTGTCATCCCGCAAGGCCGATGTGAAGGGTGCCACGCTGGCCAGCTACCTGCTGTTTGAGACGGGCTACACCAGTGAGTTGATGGCATTGGGTTACGCCGACGCCCAGCGCCAACGGGCAGAGGTGTGCACCTTTTTCGGCTGGCCGGACCCGGAAGCCGCGGCTGCCATCAGCACGCTGTCGGCGCAGCCGCGCATCGAGCGCCGCCGGGACCCCCTGCGCCTTCGGTAGCCGACTGTTTGGGCTGCCCCGGCCTCACGACTAAAATCGCGGCAGTCTCTAGAAAGCCGATTCCCGATGCCACGTCAACTTTTCGTCACCACCGCCCTGCCCTACGCCAATGGAAATTTCCATATTGGCCACATCATGGAGTACATCCAGGCCGACATCTGGGTGCGTTTCCAGCGCATGCACGGCAACGTGGTGCACTTCGTTTGCGCCGACGATGCCCATGGCGCGCCCATCATGATTGCCGCCCAGAAAGTGGGCAAGACACCCCAGCAGTTTGTGGCCGACATTGCGGCCGGGCGCAAGCCGTATCTGGACGGCTTTCACATCAGCTTTGACAACTGGCACTCCACTGACGGGCCAGAAAACCACCAGCTGGCACAAGACATTTACCGCGACCTGAAAAAGGCCGGACTGATCAAGACCAAGGTGATCGAACAGTTCTTTGACCCCGAAAAGAACATGTTTCTGCCCGACCGTTTCATCAAAGGCCAGTGTCCCAAATGCGGCACCACGGACCAGTACGGCGACAACTGCGAATCGTGCGGTGCCGTCTACGCCCCCACCGAGCTGATCAACCCCTACTCGGCACTGAGTGGCGCCACGCCCGTGCTCAAGAGTTCCGAGCACTACTTTTTCCAACTCTCCGACCCGCGCTGTGTGGAGTTTCTGGAAAGCTGGACAGGCGAATACGGCCACCTGCAAAGCGAGGTTTACAACAAGATCAAGGAATGGCTGGCGCCCAACGCCGAAGGCGTCCGCGAGCTCGGCGACTGGGACATCAGCCGCGATGCGCCCTACTTCGGAATTGAAATCCCCGATGCACCAGGCAAATACTTTTACGTGTGGCTGGACGCACCCATTGGCTACCTCGCCTCGCTGCAGAACCGCTTTGCCAAGCTGGCCGGCAATGCAGAGCAGGGCGCGGCCGACTACAAGGCCTTCATGGCCGATCCTGCCACCGAGCAGTACCATTTCATTGGCAAGGACATCATCACCTTCCACACCCTGTTCTGGCCGGCCATGCTGCATTTCAGCGGCCGCAAAACCCCCAATGCCATTTTTGTACATGGCTTTTTGACCATTAATGCCGAAAAGATGAGCAAGAGCCGTGGCACGGGCCTGGACCCGCTCAAGTACCTCAGCCTGGGCATGAATCCCGAGTGGCTGCGCTACTACCTGGCCACCAAGCTCACGCCCCGCAACGAAGACATCGAATTCAGCCCCGAAGACTTCATGGCACGCGTCAACAGCGACCTGGTGGGCAAGTACATCAACATCGCGTCGCGTGCGGCAGGGTTCATCAGCAAGCGCTTTGGTGGCCAACTGGGTGCTATTTCGCCCGATGGCGCGGGTTTGCTCGACACCTTGCGCGAAGGCCAGGACGCCATTGCCCAGATGTACGAGGCCCGTGAATACGCCAAAGCCCTGCGCGAAACCATGCTGATGGCGGACCGCGTGAATGCCTACGTAGATTCCAACAAGCCGTGGGAACTGGCCAAGAAAGAAGGCATGGACGCCCGCTTGCACGACGTGTGCACCGTCTGCATTGAAGCCTTCCGGCTGCTCACCATCTACCTCAAGCCTGTGCTGCCGTTGTTGGCCGCTCAGGTGGAAGACTTTCTGCAAAGCGGGCCGCTGGCATTTTCCGCTGCCAGCACAGCGCTGCCAGTGGGTCACCGCATTGGTGACTACAAACACCTCATGCAGCGGGTCGACATCAAGCAACTTGAAGCACTGTTTGAGGCGGCAGCCCCCGTGGAATCTGCGCAAGCAGCTATAAAAACAGTAGCATCATCCACCGAGACAGTGACCCATGGTGCACCCGGCGGCGAGGTGCTTGCGCCCACCATCAACATTGACGATTTCGCAAAAATCGACCTGCGCATTGCCAAAATCGTGAACTGCGAAGCGGTCTCTGGCTCTACCAAACTGCTGCGACTGACCCTGGACGTGGGCGAGACCAACGATGCGGGAGAACCCACCACGCGCAACGTCTTCAGCGGCATTGCCAGTGCCTACCAGCCAGAAGAATTGATAGGCCAGCTCACCGTCATGGTGGCCAACCTGGCGCCGCGCAAGATGAAGTTTGGCATGAGCGACGGCATGGTACTGGCCGCCAGCCATGCAGATGAGAAGACCAACCCCGGCATTTACATCCTCAACCCCTGGCCAGGGGCTTTGCCTGGAATGCGGGTGCACTGATAGACCCCCGTGCGCCTGCCTGCATTTGAGTTTCGCCCCAAGTTGCGCAGTGCCCTGCAGGGCTACAACCGCCAGCGCCTGCTGGGCGATGTGGGGGCCGGACTGACCGTAGGAGTGGTTGCATTGCCGCTGGCCATGGCGTTTGCCATTGCCAGCGGGCTCAAACCCGAGGCGGGCCTGTTCACCGCCATCATTGCCGGCCTGCTGATCTCGCTACTGGGTGGCAGCCGGGTCCAGATTGGTGGCCCGGCAGGTGCTTTCATTGTCATTGTGTATGGCATCGTGGAGCGCTATGGCCTGGCCAACCTGATCCTTGCCACCGCCATGTCGGGTGTGATGCTCTTTGCCATGGGGTTTTTCAAAACGGGGACACTGATCCGCTTCATACCGGTCGCGGTCGTCATTGGCTTTACCAACGGCATTGCCGTGCTGATTGCGCTGTCTCAGGTCAAGGACTTTCTGGGCCTGAGCGTACCTGCCATGCCTGCCAACTTTTTTGGCATTCTGAGCACGCTGAACCAGGCACTGCCGACCCTGAACGCTTTGGCCGCGTTGCTGGCACTGGTGTGTCTGGGCATGATTGTTCTGTGGCAGTTCGCCATGCCCCGGCTCGGCAAAACCCGTTCATGGGCGGCCCGCCTTGCGGTGGTGCCGGGGTCCGTGGTGGCACTGGTGGTGGCCACCCTGTTGGTATCCCTGTTGAAACTGCCCGTGGAAACCATTGGCAGCCGCTTTGGCGGTATCCCGTCTGCCCTGCCGACTCTGGTGTGGCCTGATTTTTCATGGGAGTCTGCGCGGTTCCTGTTCATACCGGCAACCACGCTGGCTTTGCTGGGCGCGATTGAGTCCCTGCTGTGCGCCCGTGTCGCCGACGGCATGATTGACGACCGCCACAACCCCAACCAGGAACTGATGGCGCAAGGCATCGCCAACTTCATCACGCCCTTCTTTGGCGGCATGCCGGCCACTGGCACCATTGCGCGCACGGTTACCAACGTCAAAAGCGGCGCCAGCAGTCCGGTGGCGGGCATTGTGCATGCGCTGACCCTGCTCCTGGTCGTCTTGCTGGCAGCCCCGCTGGCACAGGACATACCGCTGGCCGCCATGGCGGCGATTTTGATGTTTGTGGCCTGGAACATGGGTGAATGGCGGGAGTTCTGGAATTTACGCCAGTACCGCATGCCGTACCGGGTCACACTGCTGGCGGTGTTTTTCCTGACGGTCGTTTTTGATTTGACAGTGGCGGTGGAAGTGGGCCTGGCCGCCGCGTGCATCACCTTCATTTATCGTATTTCGAGCCTGTCGCGATGCGAACCCGTCGATTTTTCTGCCTACCCGGCCGTAAACACCAACGCGCAGCAGGTCGCGGGCTTTCGGCTCTATGGCGCATTGTTCTTTGGTGCGGTCAAGCTCGTTGAAGATCTGCGGGAGCACTTGCCAAAGAAGGCATTGTTGCTGGACCTGAAAAACGTGATTTACATTGACTCGTCCGGCGCAGACACCCTGAATGACCTGGCCCGCGCCTGCAGCAAAAACGCCGTGCAACTGCTGGTGTGCGGACTCAGCCACCAGCCACTGGACATTGCCACACGCTGCGGCTTTGTAACCGAGATCGGCACCAGCCATCTGTACCCTGATCTGGCAGCCGGCATGGCCGCTGCCGCCCGGTCCTGTGCATGACACCGCCCCGGTAAAATGTCCTCAAACAAGCCCACACAGGTTATCCCCATGAATATTTTCCGCCGCCCCGACTACCAATCTGAAGTCACCCAGTTCATCGACAAGCTGAAGGTAGCCACGCCAGAACTGGAAGCGCAGCAGCGCCAGGGTCGCAACTTGCTGTGGGACAAAAGCGTGGATCGTGCAGCCTGGAAAAACTACCGCACCGCCGAGGTCGCGCAAAAGCCGTACGTCTACCAGACCAACAATAAATAAGAGCCAAATACGGCTCTAGCCCCCGTATCCATTGCGTAACCAGCTATTCATTTGGTAGCGCCGTCATGACGCAAAACTCCGCAGATGCTGCGCTCACGGATCCACGGATACCGGTCTTGCCCGCCATGCCCCAGGTGGTGGACCAGGTGGCTTTGGCACGGCTGTATGGCGAACCGCTGTTTGCCATGCCGCAGGATCTGTACATTCCGCCGGATGCGCTGGAAGTGTTTCTGGAGGCCTTCGAGGGGCCACTGGACTTGCTGCTGTACCTGATCCGCAAGCAGAATTTCAACATTCTGGACATCCCCATGCTCAGCGTGACCAAGCAGTATCTGGTCTATGTCGAGCAGATCCGCAAACGCAACCTGGAACTGGCCGCCGAATACCTGCTGATGGCGGCCATGCTGATCGAGATCAAATCCCGCATGCTGTTGCCACCCAAAAAGGTGGCCGAAGGCGAGGAAGCGCAAGACCCTCGTGCCGAACTGGTGCGCCGACTGATTGAATACGAGCAGATGAAACTGGCGGCAGCCCGGCTCAACGCCCTGCCCCAGTTTGGCCGGGACTTTTTGAAAGCCGAGGTTTTCATTGAGCAATCCCTGCAGCCGCGTTTTCCCGAGGTGGAGCTGACAGACCTGCAGGACGCTTGGCGCGACATCCTGAAACGTGCCAAATTGATACAGCACCATAAAATCACCCGGGAAGAACTCTCGGTGCGCGAGCACATGGGCATGGTGCTCAAAAAATTGCAGGGCCGGCGCTTTGTGGGGTTCGAGGATTTGTTTGACCCCGCCAGTGGCGCGCCCGTGTTGGTGGTAACGTTTATTGCGCTGCTCGAACTGGCCAAAGAAACCCTGATCGAAATCACCCAGGCCGAGGCTTTTGCGCCCATTTACGTGCGTCTGGCTTATTCCCCCACTTAAGGAGTCCACCCCTATGGCACAAGAACCTGACAGCGCCGTTTCGGCCCAACACGCAACGCCGTACGGCACGCTGCCTCCTGCGTCCCCCATGCCCAGCCGCAAACCCATGAGCCTGCCGCGCCTGCTGGAAATGCGCGCCCGGGGCGACAAAATCACCATGATCACCGCTTACGATGCCACGTTTGCTGCGGTGGCCGACGCGGCCGGTATCGAAAGCATTCTGGTTGGAGATTCACTGGGCATGGTGTGCCAAGGCTTGCACACCACGGTGGGCGTCACGCTGGAACACATGCGCTACCACACCGAAATGGTGTCGCGCGGCCTGCGCCGGGCCCAAGCCACAGCCTGGCTTATTGGCGACCTGCCATTTGGCGCTTACCAGGAATCCAGGGAACAGGCGATACGCAGCGCCTCTGTGCTGATGCAGGCTGGCGCGCACATGGTCAAGCTCGAAGGTGGCGGCTGGACGACTGAAACCGTGCGTTTTCTGGTGGAGCGCGGCATTCCGGTGTGCGCGCATTTGGGGTTAACACCCCAGACCGTGCATTCGCTGGGTGGCTACCGGGTGCAGGGCAAGACCCAAGCCAGCGCAGAATTGCTCAAACGCGAGGCGCACGCGCTGCAAGATGCAGGAGCCAGCATGCTGGTGCTGGAAATGGTACCAGCACCCCTTTCACGTGAACTGACCGAGGAGCTCACCCAGTGCGCCACCATCGGCATTGGCGCAGGCAAAGGCACCGCCGGTCAGGTACTGGTAATGCACGACATGCTGGGGCTGAATCTGGGAAAGAACCCCAAGTTCGTGCGCAATTTCATGGATGACGCCAACAGCGTGCGTGCGGCATTTGAAGCCTATGTGGCCGCCGTGAAGAATGGCAGCTTCCCTGACGACGCCTTGCACGCCTGGTAGAAACGTTAACGGTCATCTGCGGCCAACAAAAGAACCCCCATGCATCTCGTACACACTTTGGCAGATCTTCGCAGCCACCTGAGTGCCTTTCGCCACCCCTCGGTGGTTCCCACCATGGGCAACCTGCACGCCGGGCACCTGGCGCTGGTGCGGCAGGCCAAACCACTGGGCGACATCACGGTTTCCACCATTTTTGTGAACCGCCTGCAGTTTGCACCGCACGAAGACTTTGACACCTACCCCCGCACGCTGGACGCTGACTGCCAGCAACTGGAGGCAGCCGGATGTGACCTGGTTTTTGCCCCACTCGAAGCGGAAATGTACCCCCAGCCGCAAACCTTCAAGCTGCACCCACCGACTGAACTGGCCGACATCCTTGAAGGTCACTTTCGGCCCGGCTTTTTTATTGGCGTGTGCACAGTGGTACTGAAGCTGTTGTCTTGCACCCAGGCGCGTACCGCCCTGTTTGGCAAGAAGGACTACCAGCAGCTCATGGTGATCCGCAACATGGTCAAGCAATTTGCCATGCCGGTGAACATTGTGGGCGGGGAGACCCAGCGCAGTGACGATGGCCTGGCTTTGTCCTCGCGCAATGGATACCTCAACCCGGCCGAGCGGGCGCAAGCCGTGCAGTTGTCAGCCACGCTGAAGACCGTGGCCCACGCCTTGAGGGAAGGGCAGACACTGGGCGCAGCAGACATCAGCCGTCTGGAGTCACAAGCCATGCAGACACTCAGCAGTGCGGGGTGGAAGCCCGACTACGTGGCCGTGCGCCGCCAGATCGACCTGCAAGCGCCTCAACCCGGAGACGCCGTGGTCGTGCTCGCGGCGGCACGGCTGGGCGCTACCCGCCTGATTGACAACCTGGAAATCTGAACGGTCTAAAGAAACCGGTCCAGGATCTTGCGACTTTGCGGATTGAGCGTCCGGTGGTCGCGAACCAGAAACTGTATTCCATGGGAATCAGCCACTAGCAGACAGCCTTCGGTGCCGACCCGGCGAATCTCTTCATCGCCCCGCAACACAAAATCGGTGGTACCCCGGTCGGTTTCCACCTTCCAGGTGCACGGTGTCGAAAAGCTGGTCACCGACACTATTTCCAGGATAACCGGCATGAATTCGCGGGTTGCCAACTCCTCGGCGATCAGGGAACGCGCGGGCTCATCCACCGCATCCAGCCGGTCCAGCCACGCCACTTCCTTGCCATCCAGGTTCACCAGCGCAATGCCGTCGTCAGGCGATTGAACCGGGAAAGCCCGGATGGGGACCACACTGTCAAATTGCTCACCCAAAGCAGTCGTCAGCACCAATTTGCCAAAAGCATTGCGCTGCAGCGTGACTCCGGCGGCCTTCAGGGGGTCAGTAGCATTCATTCTTTGTCATCCATATCAACATCCATATTGCGGGCCTGCGCCTGGTACAGGTTGAAATAAGCGCCTTCTTTGGCCATTAGGGCGTCGTGGGAACCTTCTTCGACTACCCGACCCCGGTCCAGGACCACCAGTCGGTCCGCCCGGTGCAGGGTGGAAAGCCGGTGGGCAATGGCAATGGTGGTGCGGCCTTGCACCAGATTCTCTAGCGCTTTCTGAATTTCTTTTTCGGTCTCGGAGTCGACCGACGACGTGGCCTCGTCGAGTATCAGGATACGGGGGTCGATCAGCAGCGCCCGGGCAATGGAAATGCGCTGGCGCTCGCCGCCCGACAAACCCTGACCCCGCTCGCCCACCATCGAGTCATAGCCTTGCGGGAGCCGCAAAATGAATTCATGGGCATGGGCCGCTCTGGCAGAGCTGATGATTTCGGCGCGGGTCGCATCGGGTTTGCCATAGGCAATGTTCTCTGCGATGGTGCCAAAAAACAAAAAAGGTTCCTGTAATACCAGTCCAATATTCCTGCGGTAGTCAGAGATCGCGTAGGAGCGAATGTCCACCCCATCCACCTTGATGGAGCCTTCCGATACATCGTAAAACCGGCAAATCAGGTTCACCAGCGTGCTCTTGCCCGAGCCGCTATGGCCAACCAGACCAATCATTTCGCCCGGTTCGATGGTCAGGTTGATGCCGCGGTTAACCTCCCGGTTGCCATAGCGAAAACCCACATCGCGCACTTCAATGCGGCCCTGCACCTTGTCGACATGAACGGGGTGGGCCGGTTGGGGCACGCTGGAGACATGATCCAGAATGTCAAAAATACGCTTGGCCGCGGATGCCGACTTTTGCGTCACGGACACAATACGACTCATGGAATCCAGACGGCCGTAGAAGCGGCTGATGTAGGCAACAAATGCACTCAAGACACCCACCGTGATCTCGCCGCGCGACACCTGCCAGATACCGAAAGCCCACACCACCAACAACCCGAGCTCGGTGAGCAAGGACACGCTGGGCGAAAAAAGTGACCATATCTTGTTGATGCGGTCATTGACCAGCAGGTTATGCCGGTTGGCCTCGCGGAACCGGCTGGCCTCACGTTGCTCCTGCGCAAAGGCCTTGACCACACGGATTCCGGGAATTGTGTCGGCCAGCACGTTGGTCACCTCGCCCCATACGCGGTCAATTTTTGCGAACCCGGTCGCCAGGCGATGGCGCACAAACTGAATCATCCAGACAATGAAGGGCAAGGGCACCAGCGTCACCAGAGCCAGCCATGGATTGATGGAAAACAGGATGACGGCCGTCATCAGAATCATGATCACGTCGGACGCAAAATCCAGGAGGTGCAAGGATAGAAACACGCAGATGCGGTCACTCTCGCTGCCAATGCGCGACATCAAATCCCCGGTCCGCTTGCCACCAAAATATTCCAGCGACAGACGCATCAAATGCTCATAGGTGGCCGTGCGCAAATCAGCACCAATGCGCTCGGACACCAAGGCAAGAATATAGGTCTTGGCCCAGCTAAGGCCCCATGCCAGCAAGGCGGAGCCCAGCAAGCCCAACAAATACAGCGCTACAACATTGGGGTCAATGTGCTGACCGTTCTGGAACGGAATGAGCACCTCATCCATCAGCGGCATGGCCAGATAGGGGGGCACCAGATTTGCTGCAGTACCCAGGAGTGTGAGCACAAAACCGGCCAGCAACTGCCACTGGTAGGGCTTGGCAAATCGCCAAAGACGCAGCAGATTCCAGGTAGAAGGCGGCGTGTGGACCACCTTGGTACAAATGGGACACTCTTCCTGGCCGGGCTCCAGCGGTGCCTTGCAACTTGGGCAAACGTTGGGTGACGTGAGTACAACCGGTTGCCCGCTGACGAGACTTTTCAGGTGCCCCTGAAACTGGTCAACCAACCGGATTGCCTGCAGGTTTTGCCCCAGGGTAAAGCGCCAGGTCCCCAGCAAGCCCTGCGCATTGACCAGGTCCAGATGCCCCACACCCGCATGATCATGGTGTTTCAGCGCCAGATCGGGATGAAAAGTCCAGTCCTGCCACTGGGCTGCGGCCCCGGCCCGGCTAAGCAAACGCATGTTGGTGACAACAACCAGACCTTTTACAAAATTGAGATGGGTGTCAAGGTCAACCTCCAGGGCTGCCAAAACGTTTTCTTGCGAACGCAGCTGTGTTTGCAGATCGGCGCGCCACGACGGAGATATATTGCCAGATTGGGGCGGTGCAGCAAGAGCTTCAGGGGTCATTGGAAACAGCAGGTATTTTTTTGTTACTTTGGCGCCAGCGCTCCGAGCGAGCATGTTGCTGCCAGCGCATACTTTACGATACACGTCTTGGAGACTGAGCGCCTGACTCGAATCGGGCCAAGGTGAACCAGTTTATGTAACGCGGTCAGCGCCACAATGGTGGACTGTCCAACCCAGAATCAGCCATGACGGACAAGAAAAACATTGAAATTCTTCGGGTGACGCACCTGCGTGGTCCCAATATCTGGACCTACCGCCCGGTCATCGAAGCCTGGGTTGACATTGGCGAACTTGAAAACCACCCTTCCAACACCATTCCCGGCTTTTATGAACGTCTTTCGGCTCTTCTGCCGGGCCTGATTGAGCACCATTGCAGCCCAGGCGTACGCGGTGGGTTTCTTCAGCGGGTCCAGGAAGGCACCTGGGCGGCCCACATTCTGGAGCATGTGACGCTGGAACTGCAGAATCTCGCCGGCATGCGCACGGGCTTTGGCAAAGCGCGCCAGACCTCCAAGCCCGGCGTCTACAAAATTGCTTTTCGCACGCGGCAAGAACAAGTCGGGCGTGAAGCACTCGCGGCCGCCCGGGACCTCGTCATGGCAGCCATCCATGACACACCCTACGACATCGCCACCACGGTGAGCCACTTGCGTGAAAAGGTGGATTCGCTATGTCTGGGGCCCAGCACCGCCCACATTGTGGACGCCGCCACGGCGCGCCAGATTCCGTCCATCCGCCTGACGGAGGGCAATCTGGTGCAACTGGGCTACGGCATCAACCAGCGCCGCATCTGGACGGCGGAAACCGACCAGACCAGCGCCATTGCCGAAGAAATTGCGGGCGACAAAGATCTCACCAAGTCCCTGCTGCAGTCGTGCGGTGTAGCCGTGCCAGAGGGCCAGTTGGTCCGCAGCGCTGACGAGGCCTGGGAGGCCGCGCAGGACATCGGCGTGCCCGTGGCGGTCAAACCGTACGACGGCAATCATGGACGCGGCGTGTCTCTGGACCTTCACACCCAGGCCGATGTGGAAGCCGCCTATCGATTGGCCCACCGCAAGGGCGGTGGCAGCGTCATCGTGGAAAAATTCATCCCGGGCAACGAACACCGTTTGCTGGTGGTCGGCAAGCGTGTCGTCGCCGCGGCCCGAGGCGAAACCGTGTCGGTGATTGGCGACGGCATTTCCACCATTGATGCGCTCGCTGATCTGCAAATCAATATCGATCCGCGTCGGGGTTCTGGCGAAGATGCACCGCTCAACACGGTTAACCCCCGGGAAAGTGCCGAAGTCATTCTGGAACTGGAACGTGCGGGCTTGACCCCGGAGTCCATTCCCGCCAAAGATCAGAAAGTATTGATTCAACGCAACGGAAACGTGGCCTTCGATGTCACAGACATCATGCACCCGACGGTCGCTGCCACGGCGGCCTTGGCTGCGCGCATCGTCGGCCTGGATATTGCCGGCGTGGACATGGTGCTGGAAGACATTTCCAAACCCATGAACAGCCAGCGTGGCGCGGTGATCGAGGTCAATGCCAGCCCCGGCTTGTTGGCGCACATCAAACCGGCGCAAGGACAGGGCCAGCCGGTCGGAAAGGCGGTCATCGATCACCTGTTTCATGCGGAGAAGGACGGCCGCATTCCGATCATTGGCATAACCGGCACCCAAAAAACGGCCCGCATCGCGCGGCTGGTCGCCTGGCTGGCGCACATCAGCGGCAAGCATGTGGGCCTGGCCTGCAGCGAAGGCCTGTATCTGGATGGAAGGCAAGTGGTCGCCACCGACTGCGCGCACTGGGAAGCAGGGCAACGCCTGCTGATCAATCGATCGGTGCAGGCGGCCGTCTTCGAGAACGGCAGCAAGATGATTCTTGCCGAAGGACTGGCCTATGACAAATGCAGCGTTGGCGTCATCACGGACGTCAGCTGGCACGAATCGTTGAGCGAATTTGACATTCTTGACGCCGAGCAGGCGTACAAGGTGGTTCGTACGCAAGTCGATGTCATCTTGCCCAGCGGCACCGCTGTGCTCAACTCTGCGGATCCGCAGGTGGTGGAGATGGCCGAGCTGTGTGACGGCAAGGTTATTTTTTACGGACTCGACCCGAGCCAGGCGACGATGGCCGAGCACCGCGCCGCTGGTGAACGCATTGTTTTCGTGCGCGACGAACAAATTGTGCTGGCGCAGGGAATGGAGGAAATCGCCCTGCTGCCACTGGCGTCCCTTAAACCGGCCAAGGCATCCCAACCTGAAATGGTGATGGCTGCGGTTGCCGCCGCATGGGCACTGAATATTCCGCCGGAACTGATCGGCGCAGGCCTGCGCACCTTCGAGTCCAGCCCTAAAAAAACTCCTTACTGATTGATCGCACCCCATGGAAGTTAACCGAATCCGGGCCCTGCGCGGACCCAACCTCTGGAGTCACCATACCGCCATACAGGCGGTGGTGTCGTGCAGTCCTTCAGAGTGCGCCATAGAGAACATTACCGGCTTTGAAGTGCATTTGCGGGCGCGTTTTCCAGAGATCAGCCTCTTTCAGCCAACAGGCCAAGTAGGCTCGATTCCCATGGCGCATGTACTGGAGTTGGCTGCACTGGGCTTGCAGGCCCAAGCCGGTTGCCCGGTTACGTTCAGTTGCACCACACCCACCGTGGATGCCTGCGTCTACCAGGTCGTGGTCGAATACAGCGAAGAGGCTGTGGGTCGACTTGCAATGGATCTGGCGCAGGCCCTGTGCCAGGCGGCATTGGATGACAGCCCCTTTGATCTGGCCCATGCCCTGTCCCAATTGCGTGAGCTCGATGAAGACGTGCGCCTGGGGCCCAGCACCGGGTGCATTGTGGATGCGGCTGTGGCCCGCAATATTCCGTTCAGCCGGATGACCGAGGGCAGCATGGTTCGCTTTGGCTGGGGCAGCAAGCAGCGGCGGATTCAAGCCGCTGAGATTGACGTCACCAGTGCCATTTCGGAAGCCATCGCCCAGGACAAGGAACTCACCAAAAAGCTGCTGGCCGCTGCGGGTGTGCCGGTTCCTAACGGCCGCGCGGTGACAGATGCCGAAGATGCCTGGGTAGCGGCCTGCGAAATTGGTCTGCCGGTGGTGGTCAAACCCAACGACGGCAACCAGGGCAAGGGCGTTACGGTCAACATTACCGACAAGGCGCACCTGCTCAAGGCCTACGCGGCAGCAGCCGAATTTCGGGATGACATTCTGGTTGAGCGCTACATGCCGGGCAACGATTTCAGGTTGCTGGTCGTGGGCGACAAGCTGGTCGCGGCAGCGCGCAGGGACCCACCCAAAGTGGCGGGCGACGGAGTACACACCATCACTGAACTGGTGAATCTGGTGAATCTGGATCCGCGGCGTGGCTCGGGACATTCGACTTCGCTCACCAAAATGCGCTTTGACGACATCGCGCACGCCTGCCTGGCCTCGCAAGGATTCTCTGCGGATGACATTCCCGCCAAGGGACAGCGGGTCAACCTGCGCAACAACGCCAACCTGTCCACGGGCGGCTCTGCCACCGATGTAACCGACGATGTTCACCCGGACGTTGCCGCCCGCGCGGTGGCGGCGGCCCACATGGTGGGGCTGGACATCTGCGGCGTGGACGTGGTGTGCGACAGCATTCTGCGACCCATCGAAGAACAGGGCGGGGGCATTGTGGAGGTCAACGCGGCACCGGGCTTGCGCATGCACCTGAGCCCCTCGTTTGGCAAAGGCCGCCCGGTGGGTGAAGCCATCATTTCCACCTTGTTCAAGAACGGGCAGAACGGGCGCATACCCATTGTTGCGGTGACCGGAACCAACGGCAAAACCACCACGGTACGCCTGATTTCGCATCTGCTGACGCAAAACGGCCTGTGCGTGGGAATGACCAATACCGACGGCGTCTACGTGGGCGGCAACTGCATTGACACGGGCGACTGCAGCGGGCCAAAAAGCGCACGCAGCGTACTGCTGCACCCGGACGTCGATGCCGCCGTGCTGGAAACGGCCCGCGGCGGCGTTTTGCGCGAAGGCCTCGCCTTTGACCGCTGTGACGTGGCCGTCGTCACCAACGTCGGCAGCGGCGACCATCTGGGACTGAACTACATCACCACGGTACAGGATCTGGCCGTGTTGAAACGGGTGATCGTCCAGAACGTGTCCCCCAAAGGCGTCGCGGTGCTCAATGCGATTGACCCTAACGTGTCCATCATGGCCAGCAAATGCCGCGGTTCGGTCACGTTCTTTGCCGTGGACAAATACCACCCCGTGATGGCGACCCACCGGGCCCAGGGTCAGGCGGTGGTGTACGTTGAGGATGGCCACGTGGTGGCGGCAAAAGGCGATTTCCAGCAAAAGATCGCCCTGGCTGACATACCCATCACACTGGGTGGCGCCATTGGCTTTCAGGTCGAAAACGTCATGGCTTCCGTCGCGGCAGTTTGGGCGCTGGGCGTTGATTGGGATGTCATCCGCCAAGGTCTGGCGCTCTTCGCCAACGACACGGACAACGCCCAGGGGCGTTTCAACCTGTTTCAGTACCGGGGTGCCACCGTGATTGCTGATTACGGCCACAACCCCGACGCCATGGTGGCCCTGGTGCAGGCCGTGCAGGCCATGCCTGGGACCCGCCGCACAGTGGTCATCAGCGGCGCTGGGGACCGGCGCGATCAGGACATTCGCCAGCAAACCGAGATTCTGGGTGACGCCTTTGACGAGGTCATTCTCTACGAGGACCAGTGCCAGCGCGGACGGCAGGATGGTGAAGTGATTGCCTTGTTGCGCCAGGGACTGGCCCAAGCGCGGCGCACCACCCGTTCAATGGAAATCCACGGCGAGTTTCTGGCGATTGATACCGCCATGGACAAACTGGCACCGGGAGAGTTGTGCCTGATTCTGGTGGATCAGGTGGAAGAAGCGCTTGCCCACATTGCGGCGCGGGTGGCAAAGGGCTGATCCGGGAGGATCCGGGAGCTGATCAGGCCCCTTCGAGGGCCGGCTCCCGCCCCATCAGGGCGGCAACGGCCTGAGCAGGTTTCAGGCGTCCATCCAGCAAATCGACCACCGCCTCGGCAATGGGCATGTCCACGCCCAGACTGCGCGCGCGCTGCAAGACGGTACGCGCGCTGTAGACGCCTTCAGCCACGTGACCCAGCGTTTCAACCGCTTGTTGCAGTGTTTTGCCTTGCGCCAAAGCCAGGCCCACGCGCCGGTTGCGTGACAGATCGCCAGTAGCGGTCAATACCAAATCCCCCAAGCCACTCAAGCCCATGAAGGTTTCTGTTTTGGCACCCAACGCCAGCCCTAGACGCGTCATCTCGGCGAGCCCCCGCGTAATCAACGCTGCGCGGGCATTGAGACCCAGTTGCAGTCCATCACACAATCCCGTTGCAATGGCCAAAACATTCTTCACGGCCCCGCCCACTTCGACACCCACCACATCCTCATTCGCGTAGACACGCAGCGTCGGGCTGTGGAAGGCGGCCACCAACGCATCGCGTACCTCGGCATGCAGACTCGCCGCCACCAGAGCGGTGGGTTGACCCAGCGCCACTTCTTGCGCAAAGCTGGGGCCACTGAGTACGCCGGCGCGCAGGCCGGGGGCCACCTCGCCCTGCACTTCATGGCCCAGCAGGCCGGGAGCCGAGCCCGTTCCTGCCTCAAAGCCCTTGCACAACCAGGCAACCGGGGCGCGGCAACCCTGCATCTGCGAGAGCAATCCGCGTAGCCCGGCCATGGGTGAAGCCACGATGACCAGGTCATATTGCGACAGTGAGTCGACCAGTTCAGACAAATTGCTCGCACTGATCTGCAAGTCCGAAGGCAGTGCAACCCCGGGCAGGTAGCGCTGATTTTCGCGCTGCTGCTGCATCGCCTGCCCCTGCTGGCCATCACGCACCCAGAGGGTGACCTGATGGCGGGACAAGCTGTTGCAACAAGCGCTGATGGCCAACGCTGTGCCCCACGCTCCGCCACCCAGCACTATAATTTTCATAGCTGCTTGCGCAATGTATACGGGGGCTAGAGGCCGATTAGACTTAAAATTTACTGGGGCAAGCTGCCAGCAGGCGCGCCAGCGCTTTCCGCTTTCTGCTGTTCGTACATGGCCTGGAAATTGATTTCAGACAGATGCACCGGTGGAAAACCACCGCGCTGGATCAGGTCTGCCACGTTACCCCGCAGATAGGGATACACGATTTGCGGGCAGGCAATACCCATGATCTGACCCAACTGCTCCTGCGGCAGGTTGCGGATTTCGAAAATACCGGCCTGCTTCGCTTCCACCAGAAACACAGTTTTATCCTTGATTTTGGTGTGCACAGTTGCCGTCACACACACTTCATAGATACCCTCGGCAACCGGTGTTGCTTCTACGCCGAGCTGGATATCCACCGCTGGCTGCTCTTGGTCCAGCAATATGCCGGGAGAGTTGGGCTGCTCCAGCGAAGCCTCCTTCAGGTAGACGCGCTGAATCTGGAAAATAGGATCTTGGTCAGACATGGAAACACCTTCAAAGTAAAACAAAGCCCGCCCGAAATACGCCGGACGGGCTGACAACAGGAAATGCAATTGTGAGGGATTATCTCAGCCGAAAACCCGCCAAGACGAGCCCCCCCTGTGACTTTTATGTGGCGATCAGACTGCGTTGAGCAAAGGCAACAAGCCGCCCTTGCTGTCCAGCGCCATCAGATCATCGCAGCCGCCCACATGGGTGGAACCAATGAAAATTTGCGGCACGGTGCGCCGACCGGTGATTTCCATCATCTTCACACGCTCATCGGGCCGCGTGTCAATGCGAATTTCTTCAATGCTCTCCACGCCCTTGGACAGGAGAACCCGCTTCGCCTGCACGCAATAGGGGCAGACAGCGGTGGTGTACATCTTGACAGTTTGCATGGTTTTAACCTCTTTCAATGGGCAGATTAGCGGCTTTCCAGCTTGCCAGCCCACCACCCAGGGATTGAGCCTGCTCGTAACCCAGTTTCTTCGCAATCGCAACAGCGCGGCCAGAACGCGCGCCGGACTGGCACACCAGAATCAAGGGAACGGTCTTATTCTTGACCGCACCCGAGAGCTTGCTTTCCAGCTGGCCCAGCGGAATATTCCGGGCTCCACCCACATGCGCTGCCGCAAACTCCCCCGGTTCGCACACATCAATCACCACCCCTTTTTCACGATTGATCAGCTGCACCGCCGTCGCGGGGTCCAGGCCGGTCATCGCTGCGCCCTTCATCACCGGCCACAGCAACAGTGCCCCCGAAGCCACCGCAATGGAAATCAACATCCAGTTATCGAAAATGAATTTCACTTTGTTCCTTGTTAGTTACTTAACCGTCAGCCCTCCATTTTAGAATGATGGCTGTTTCGCTGCCGGACACCCGGCCCCAATCCCGCATTTACCTCGGTCACCATGTACAAACTTGTTCTCGTTCGCCACGGCGAATCCACCTGGAATCTTGAAAACCGCTTTACCGGCTGGACCGACGTTGATCTGACACCCACCGGGGTCGAACAGGCGAAAAATTCCGGCCATTTATTGAAGTCCGAGGGGTACGAGTTCGATATTGCCTACACCAGTGTGCTCAAGCGCGCGACGCGTACCCTGTGGCATTGCCTGGATGAAATGGATCGCACCTGGTTGCCTGTGGTGCACTCCTGGCGTCTGAACGAGCGTCATTACGGTGCGCTGCAAGGACTGAACAAAATCGACATGGCCAAGCAATACGGCGATGCCCAGGTTTTGCAGTGGCGCCGCAGCTATGACACGCCGCCGCCGGCACTGGAACCCACCGACGCCCGCAGTGAACGCTCCGACCCACGCTATGCCAAGCTGCAACCCGAGCAAATTCCGCTGACTGAATGCCTCAAGGACACCGTCGCGCGCGTTATGCCATTCTGGAACGACTCCATGGCACCCGCCATCCTGAGCGGAAAACGCGTTCTGGTGGCAGCCCACGGCAACTCAATCCGGGCGCTGGTGAAGTATCTGGACAACATTTCTGATAATGACATCGTCGGTCTGAACATTCCCAACGGTATTCCACTGGTGTACGAACTCGACGCAAACCTCAAACCGATTCGCCACTACTACCTCGGCGACGCCGAAGCAGCCGCCAAAGCCGCTGCCGCAGTGGCATCCCAGGGTAAAGCCTAGGTAAAGACGGGTCAGTTTCTGACCTGTTTTCCGGCTATTCCCGGCATTTGATTCAGGAACTGAGGGAACTCAAAGCAGAGGCCCTCCTCCAAGGTGTATATTGAATCCACACAGGAATACTTATGGGTCAAAAACTGAAAATTGCAGGCTGGATCGGCGTGGGCGTCATGGCGGGGGCATTGACAACGGTGTCGCTCCAGACCGTTGCGCGCAATACGCTTGCGCCTTTGCCGCTGGAAGAGTTGCAGCAGCTGGCTGCCGTCTTCGGCATGGTCAAGAGTGACTATGTCGAGCCAGTCGATGAGAAAAAACTGATCACGGAAGCCATATCGGGCATGGTGTCCAGCCTGGACCCGCATTCTCAGTACTTTGACAAAAAATCATTCAAGGAATTCAAAGAAGGCACCTCTGGGCGCTTCGTGGGCGTGGGCATCGAAATCACCCAGGAAGACGGCTTGGTCAAAGTGGTGTCTCCCATTGAAGGTTCACCTGCGTTCCGGGCAGGCCTCAAGACAAACGACCTGATCACCCGGGTGGACGACGCGGCGGTGAAGGGCATGACCCTGAACGATGCCGTGAAGCGCATGCGGGGTGAACCCAATACCAAGGTCATTCTCACGATCTTCCGCAAGGACGAAAACCGAACCTTTGCAGTCACCATTGTTCGCGAAGAGATCAAGCAGCAGTCTGTGCGGGGCAAAATCATGGAGCCGGGCTACGCCTGGATCCGTGTCAGCCAGTTCCAGGAACGCACTGTGGACGACTTCGCCAAAAAACTCGAAGAAATCTACAAGCAGGATCCCCATATCAAAGGCTTGGTGCTGGATTTGCGCAACGACCCGGGCGGTTTGCTCAACGCCGCAGTGGCGGTGTCAGCAGCCTTTCTGCCTGAGAACGTAACCGTAGTGTCCACCAACGGACAAACCGCCGACAGCAAACAGGTATTCAAGGCTACCCAGCGTGACTATCTGAGCCGCGATGGCTCGGACCCCCTGAAGGCGTTGCCGGCCGCTCTGAAAAAGGTACCTTTGATCGTGCTGGTTAACGAAGGCTCCGCCTCTGCCAGCGAGATCGTGGCAGGTGCGTTGCAGGACCATAGCCGTGCCACCATCATGGGCTCCCAGACCTTCGGCAAAGGTTCCGTTCAGACATTCCGGCCTTTGGGGCCTGATACCGGCTTGAAGATCACCACCTCGCGGTACTACACCCCGAGTGGAAAATCCATTCAGGCCAAGGGCATCGTGCCCGACGTGATGGTGGACGAAACCGAAGAAGGCAGCCCTTTTGCGGCCCTTCGCACGCGGGAAGCTGATCTGGGCAAACACCTTGGAAGCGGTCAGGGCGAAGAAGTGAAAGACGCCACGCGTGAAAAAGCCCGTGAAGAAGCGCTCAAGCGCCTGGAGGAAGAGTCCCGCAAGCCCGCTTCGGAGCGCCGTCCGCCCGAGTTCGGCTCTGATAAGGATTTCCAGCTGATCCAGGCGATCAACCAGCTGAAAGGACGTCCCGTCCTGATTAGCAAGACCCAGGTAGAGCGCAAGGAAGAACCCAAAGACAATTGACCTGCGCCATGGATGATTCGCAGCTGCTGCGCTACTCGCGCCACATTCTGCTCAACGAGTTGGGCGTGGAAGGGCAACAGCGAATTTTGGAAGCCCACGCGTTGGTGATCGGGGTGGGGGGGTTGGGCTCTCCTGCCGCGCTCTACCTTGCCACGGCCGGAATCGGGCACCTCACACTGGTCGACCACGATACGGTGGACTTGACCAACCTGCAGCGCCAGATCATTCATACGGAGGCCCGCGTTGGCCAGCCCAAGGTGGAATCGGCGCGCCAGACTCTCTTGGCCATCAACCCCGGCCTGCAGATTACGGTACTGAACGAGCGCGCCGATGCGACACGCTTGGATGCGCTGGTTGCAGATGCCGACGTGGTGCTGGACTGCAGCGATAACTTCGCCACACGACAGGCCCTGAACGCCGCATGCGTCCGCCACCATGTGCCGCTGGTATCCGGTGCCGCCATCCGCTTTGATGGCCAACTGGCGGTGTACGACCCGCGCCGGGACGACTCACCCTGCTATGCCTGCGTGTTCCCTCCCACCACCGACTTTGAAGAAACGCGCTGCGCCACCATGGGCGTGTTCGCGCCGCTGGTGGGCATTATTGGCAGCATGCAGGCGGCTGAAGCGCTCAAGTTGGTCAGTGGCGCCGGTGAGCCCGCCATCGGACGCCTCCTGATGCTCGATGGCCGCAGCATGGGTTGGACGGATATCCGGCTACCGCGCAACCCCCAGTGCCCGGTCTGCGGCACGGCTCACCGCCCCGGATAGCAGCTACCGTGCCGGCGCCGAAAGTCGCCAGGCCTCTCTGCATTCCCTGACGCAAACAGGCCCCGAGCCTGCACACGGGCTGCGCCTTCCTGGCGGTCATAGCGTCCCTTGCGTGCTTGCCAGCGATACGACCAGGCGTTCCCCTGCGTCACCATCCATGCCCCGATATCGACCCCCTCTACACGCACGCGGGCGACCAGACGCCCGTAGTCATCCTGTGCGCGGCTTTGCACCTGCACGCGGTGGTGCAGCACGTGCTGCGCCAGTGCCTGGCGCGCTTGTGGACCCCACGGCTGGCAAATTTCCGGGGCATCCAGCCCCTCCAGACGCACACGGCGCAATGGCCCTCCGCCGATCGGGCGCACATGCAAGGTGTCGCCATCAACCACATATTCAACCAATCCGGTCCAGGCCCCCGCTGCATATGCGCTAGTAGCTATGAAAACAAGAGCGGCCAAGAGATAAACGGATTTCATGGCAACATCATAGAAGGCCGGCAGCCACACTAAGATAGAGGGAATCATCCTCACGCACCACCCCATGACACCACTTGCCCGATGGCTGCCATTTTTACAGTGGCCCCGCCCTACTGCCGCAATGCTGCGGGGCGAATTGATGGCCGGGCTAACGGTTGCGCTGATCATCGTGCCGCAGTCCGTCGCCTATGCCGCGCTGGCGGGGATGCCCTTGATTTCCGGCATCTATGCCTCTTTTTTGCCAGCCCTGGTAGCGGTCTTGTGGAGTGCCTCGCCCCGGTTGTCTGTGGGTCCAACGGCATTGACGAGCCTGTTGGTGATGGCATCGCTCACCGGCCTGGCGGATCCGGGTAGCACGCAATGGGTGGCTTTGGCCGTCTGGCTGGCCTTGTTAAGCGGGTTGATGCAGCTGGCTTTGGGTCTGGGCCGGTTCGGCTGGATTCTGAATCTGGTGAGCTCGCCGGTTCTGGCGGGCTTCACCCAAGCGGCCACCGTGCTGATTGTTGTGTCGCAGTTGCCGCCTTTGATCGGCATGCAAAGCAGCTGGTCGGAATGGCATTCGCTGCGCGTGGCGCCGGCCGATGCCGCGTTTGGCCTGGTCAGCCTTGCGGTGCTGGTAGCAGGCAAGAAGCTGGCGCCCAACGCACCCACCGTCATGGTCGTGGTGGTGGGTGCCGGTGTCGTGAGCTACCTTAGCGGATTTGCAGCCCACGGAGGTGCCGTGATCGGCAGTCTGCCTTCGGGCTTGCCGGGTCTTTATTGGCCAGGCGGCTTGGGCTGGACTACGCTGGGCGCGTTGATTGTGCCCGCCATGGTGATTTCACTTGTGAGCTTTCTCGAAACGGCTTCCAGCGCCAAGGCCGAAAGCCAGCTGGGAGGCAAACCGTGGAACGACAACCAGGACCTTATCGCCCAAGGCCTCGCCAAAATGGCGTCAGGCTTGACCGGCGGATTTCCAACCAGCTCCTCATTTTCACGGTCTGCCATCAATTTGTATGCCGGTGCAAAGACCGGCTGGGCCACAGTGGTCACGGTTGCCATGGTTCTGGCCGTGTTGCTATGGCTTACGCCCGCCCTGTACCACGTGCCTTCGGCAGTATTGGCAGCGGTGGTAGTGGCCGCCGTCAGCAGCCTGTTCAAACCAGCCAGCTTTGTGCGGCTATGGCGGGTGCTGCCCGTAGAGGCCCTCACCATGGGCGTCACTTTCCTGGTCACCTTGATCACCGCACCCCGCATTTACTGGGGTGTGCTGGCCGGCGTGTTGATGGGACTAAGCCACTTTCTCCACCAGCGCCTGCATCCAAGGATCATTGAAGTGGGTCTGCATCCGGACGGGAGTCTGCGCGATCGGAACCTCTGGCACTTGCCGCCCCTGGCACCCCATTTTTACGCCGTGCGCATGGATGCCGAACTCGATTTCGCAGCAGCGAGCAGCCTGGAGCGCAACATTATTGACCACTTGGGCAATCATCCGGATGTTCGCCATGTCGCGTTGTTTGCCCATCCCATCAATCGGATCGACGCCACGGGCGTGGAAGTTTTCGGTCAAATCATGCGCTATTTGACTGGACGCGGCATCACCCTGCTCATCAGCGGCATCAAACTGCCGGTCGAAACCGTTTTACGCCGCGCCGGGCAGTTGCAGGACACCCCCCTGCTTCGGCTGTACCGCACGGACACAGAGGCTCTGGCGGACATCGCGCATTTTCCGCCGTCTTGATTGAAGCAGGAAGAGCGACCAAATAGAACTCGTATTGCGCGCAGACCGTCGTCTGCTTTTCTCGCCTTATTTCGCGCAAAACAGAGCACTGCATCCTGTTAGACTTTGCCTGCAAAACACCGAATCAAACCGTGGTCTCCAAAGCCCCAAATCCCATCATTGAATTGCAAAATCTGCGGTTGGATGACGCGCGCGCGCTTCTGGACCATGACATGGTGCAGGCCCTCCCATCGGCCGAGGAATCGGGCCATGATTACCTGCAGGGGATCATTAACGGCCTGTGTGAGTTGTCACTCAAGGACCCCTTGACGGGGCTCTCCAACCGCAGACACCTTTGCGCGGTGCAAGAGCGAACTATTGATGGCGTTGCGCGATCGGGAAGCCCGGCACTCTTGTTGATGCTGGACATTGATCACTTCAAGAAAGTAAACGACACCTACGGTCATCAGGCTGGAGACCAGGTACTGCGAACCGTTGCCAAATGCCTGGCGAGCTGTGTACGGCCCATGGATACCCTGGCCCGCTATGGCGGGGAAGAGTTTGCGGTGGTTTTGCCCAACTGCCCTACCTCATTTGGCATAACGGTAGCCGAGCGTATCCGTCAGACGGTCGAGTCTTTGGCTATCCAGGTTTCACCCGGCGTCACCATCCGCGTCACCGTCAGCGTAGGCGGTGCTTACGCGCCTGAATGGGTGCGCTCAACCGCCACCTTGTGGACGGAGCGCGCGGACGTGCAGTTGTACAAAGCCAAGTCCGAGGGACGCAACCGTGTCTCTCTGGACCAGCAACAAGAAATTTTTGTCAGTGCAGAAGAGAAAAATCTTCTGTTTGGCCATCTCGCGCTGGGTGATCCTGCGTGGGTCGAAAGTGTTCCCAGCGAAATGTCGGGCGCATCCGTCCACAGCGCGATGCAGAGGGTTAATTGATGTCTGATGTGCTGAATCCACCTGAACCCGGCGCGAGCAGTGCCACGGTTCCGCTCAAGCCTTTGGGAAAGGTGGTGGCTGTGACCAGCGGCAAGGGTGGCGTGGGCAAGACGTTCGTCTCGGCTAACCTGGCGGCTGCCTTGGCCAAACTGGGCCAGCGGGTGCTGGTGCTCGATGCCGACCTGGGACTTGCCAACCTGGACGTGGTTCTCAATTTGTACCCAAAGATTACCTTGCACGATGTGTTCACGGGTAAAGCCAAGCTCGAAGAAGCCATCATCCGGGCACCTGGAGGATTTTCCGTCCTACTGGCCGGCTCGGGTATGGTGGAATACTCCCGCCTCACGCCCGAGGTGCGGGGAGATTTCCTGCGCATCATGAACGGACTGGTGCCGCATTACGACATCGTGCTGCTGGACACCGGCGCAGGGATTTCCGATGTGGTGTTGTTTGCCGTGTCCCTCGCCTCCGAAGTGCTGGTGGTAGCGACGCCTGAGCCCACCTCCCTCACGGATGCTTATGCAACCATCAAAGTGCTGGTGGGACAGCAAAAGCGCCAGATCATCCGGATGGTGATCAACCAGACGGCACGCCTGGGGGATGGACGGGCCATTACGGTTCAGCTGCAGCAGGTATTGGATCGCTTCGTCGTCAGCGAGCCCGGACGGCACATCAAACTGATTCACATGGGTGATATCCCTGCGGACCCGTCGGTACGCCAAGCCATCATGCGACGCCAGTTGCTGATGCAAAGCACCCCGGGCAGTCCAGCGGCAATGGCTATTTCCCAATTAGCGCTCAAGATCCAGGACGCGGTCATTCCACGCTGAGCAGCGTCTGGCGGCGTTCACGCGCTGATGATCCAGCCCTCCAGGGGATCCACCTCAGCAGGCAAACCGTATCGGGGAGCACCATCCAGGTGCTGTTGGTACGACCACGCTGCCTGCATCAAACACAGCGCGGCATCCAGGGCATCACCGGATGCGTCGTCAACCAGCGCATCTCTTTGCGCGTGCGACAACTTCAAACGCAAACCCAATCGGCTGCGACCCATTTCCAGCGCGGTTACAAGATCTTTGCGGGCAATCAGGCGGTCAACGGTCTGTTTGGCCTTGTCATCACTCTTGTAACTACGCTGCCCCAGGATTTCCCGGGCCAGCAGGCCTGGATAGGCTTCCAACGCCACGCGACGGGATTGCCCCGCGGCATCTACGTCCAGCACATCGCCCGCATGCAGGCCCGGCAGGTGGACGCCGGCATCCAGAAGGAGTGGAACTCCGGCGTGCAACATGTAGGCGACGGGTGGATTCACCCATTTCATGGAGGGACTCGATCCCGCGAGACGGTCCGTGGCACGATGGGCAAATTTGGCACCCGCGGGGCGCGCGGCACAAAATCCTGCAAACAGGGTGCGGATGTCTTCCCGGCTCAGTGATGCATAGTGCTGGATGCAGGCCTTCCATTCCAGAGGCCACCCCAGTGTCTCAACCAGTTCACGAGGCAAGCCAAAGGGCAAGTCAAAGGCACCCAACCAACTCTGCGGCTGACGCAGCCAATCGGAAAATGCGTTCAGGGACTCCAGTCGCTCGATGCGCGTGAGTCGCACCCGACCACTGGTCACATCACCAAAAGCCAGGACAATCTGCTTGCGCTTGGTCGGACTGCTCGAAAAATCGCACCCCACCAGCACGGTCATGGCAGCCGGGTCAGATCCGCCCGATGATGGAGGCGGTCGCCATCAGTTCTTCAAGCAATGCCAGAGACACTTGCCCCGAGACCGCGTACGGATTGAGCTCGGGCTTTTCAGCGTACTTGAGAAGAATGCTGTGGTTGATTTTGGACATATTGACCTGACCCATCGTCCACCCGCCGAAACGTCGCTCGGAGATTTCTTCATAGTGCAAAAGCACAACATCCTTGTGCCGGGCGTCTCTCTGAATGTGTCCGTACAACTCACTCACGGGCATCCGTCCGCCCTCAATAGCTTGCAGAAAAATGCCGCCACCGTAACAAAGAATGCCGGTAATGCCGGATGTGGGGTTGTACTGACGGGATTGGGCCAGAATGGCCTCGATCGCATCAGCACTAGGATCAATCGCGCGACTGGCGTACAGCAAACGTACCAACATGGGATCAACCTTTCCGGGGAATCAAAGACAAAAATTCGCGCCGCAGGTTCGGGTCTTTCAGGAAGACGCCGCGCATGACCGAGTTGATCATCTTGCTGTCCATATCCTTCACGCCGCGCCAGGCCATGCAATAGTGACTGGCCTCCATCACGATGGCGAGACCATCAGGCTGGGTTTTTTCCTGAATCAAGTCGGCTAGCTGCACCACAGCCTCTTCCTGGATTTGAGGACGACCCATAATCCACTCGGCAAGGCGGGCGTATTTGCTCAAACCGATAACATTGGTGTGTTCGTTGGGCATGACGCCGATCCAGATTTTTCCGATAACCGGACAAAAATGGTGGCTGCAGGCACTGCGCACCGTGATGGGCCCCACAATCATCAACTCGTTGAGGTGGCCGACGTTGGGAAACTCGGTGATGGTCGGCGCCGCTACGTAACGGCCACGAAATACCTCATTGACATACATCTTGGCCACGCGACGCGCGGTGTTGTCGGTGTTGTGGTCATTTTCGGTATCAATGACCAGGCTGCTCAGCACGCCTTTCATCTTGTCTTCCACTTCGTCCAGCAACAGCTCCAACTCGCCGGGCTCGATGAATTGCGCAATATTGTCATTGGCGTGAAAACGCTTGCGCGCAGCTTGTACGCGCTCCCGAATCTTGACGGAAACAGGAATTCCCTCATCCGCATCAACTGAATTCATGGTGCTCTGATTCTTCATTAACATTGGGGAATACTACCAGCCTTTGGGCAACAGGGTTAACGGGTCAAGCCCAAGTCCCCAAGGCGAAAAATGCTATCAAATCAATAGCGTCGTCCAGTCAAAAACAGGAGCAGGCGCATCACACCGAATGCCAGACGGTCCAGTGCACGCTGTTGCCAGGGCCGATCAGCACACAGCTCGGGGTCAAGCTGGACTGAGTGGGCGTCCATGGCGGCAATCAGGCGGGTTCTCAACTCCCCGGAGAACACAGTGTCCTCGACCACCACGTTGGCCTCCCGCGCCAGCAAGAGACTCAAGGGATCGAGGTTGGATGAGCCCACAGTGGCCCAATGTCCGTCCACCACGGCCACTTTGGCATGAAGAAAACCAACGGAATACTCGTGAATCTCGACACCCGCCGCCAGCAGCACGCCAAAGACCGGCCGCGTGGCATGGTATTGCATAAAATTTTCGTAGCGACCCTGCAGCAGCAAGCGCACCCGCACTCCGCGGCGCGCTGCGTGCATCAATGCCCGGCGCAGCTTGCCACCGGGCAAAAAATAGGCATTGGCAATCAGCACTTCCTGGCGCGCACCAGCGATGGCCTTGCGATAGGCTCGTTCAATACGGGTGCGATTTAGCAGGTTGTCGCGCAGGACCAGCATGGCACTGGAGCCCGCGCTGTGTGAGTCTGCGGAGCTGAAAGGTGTCCACACAGGACACACGGTCTGCGTACCGGCGTTCTGCAAGGTCTGCCGTGCGCCTTCAAACTGCAAGTGCTCCAACTGCAGGGCGAGTTGCAGCCGCTCCCAGAACTGAACCATGGCTCGGTGAACATCCGCCACCAACGGGCCTCTGACCTGGATAGAAAAATCGAATCTCGGCGACTCCAGGACGCCGTGAACAGGATCGAAAAAATCATCCAGAATATTGATCCCGCCACAAAAGGCAACGGCAGCATCCACCACGCACAGCTTGCGATGCAACCGGCGCCAGCGACCGGGAATCAACAAACCCCAGCGCCCCAGAGGGGAGAAGCAGTGCCAGTTGACGCCCGCCTCCGTCAAGCGTTGAGCCCAGTCGACTGGAATCATGGGTGTACCAATACCATCCATCACCAGGTAAACGGCTACGCCTCGCTGCGCAGCCCGAACCAGGGCCGTCGCCACCTGCTCTCCTGAAGCATCAAAACTGAAGATATAGGTTTCCAGGCGGACTTCCAGCGTGCTGCGGTCGATCGCATCGACCAGCGCCGGGAAAAATGCGGATCCGCCTTCCAGCAGGTTCAGCTGATGACCTGGCCTGGGCTGCGGGAAGGCCACTAGGCCTCCAACGGAAGATCGAACTCTGCAATCAAGGGCAAATGGTCCGACATGCGCCCCCAGATGCGTCCGCGCGGAACCTGCAGACCCAAAGGTTGCAGACCACGTGCAAACACATAGTCCAGTTGCACCACGGGCAGACGGGATGGGAAGGTGGCCACCCGCTGCGCGCCGAACGACGTCAATCCCGCTGCGCCGAGCGCCTTCTGAACCAGCGTGCCCCAGTCATTGAAGTCACCTGCTACCACCAGTGGCGCATCAGCGGGAATCTCCCGCTCGACAAAGCGTGCGACTTGGTCAAGCTGGCGTACCCGGCTTGCCTTGATCAGGCCCAAGTGCAGCACCACGACATGCACGGCTCTCCCATGCACCAGCACCTCCGTGTGCAACAGCCCGCGCTGCTCAAAACGGTGATCCGACATGTCCTCGTGCTGGTGCCCCACAACCGGCCAACGCGTCAGCATGGCGTTGCCATGCTCTCCGTGTCGGGTATGGGCGTTAGTCTGATATACCGCGGTGTAACCCTCAGGCGCCAGAAAATCAGCCTGCGGCATCTCCGGCCATTGGGTGAAATACTCGGACTCCCTGCGGTGCACCTTGCGCACCTCCTGCAAACACACAATGTCCGCATCCAGTTGCTCGACGGCATGGCCCAGATTGTGAATTTCGAGGCGTCGCCTGGGGCCAATGCCCTGCACGCCTTTGTGGATGTTGTACGTAGCTACGCGCAATAGTGTCATGTGGTTTCGTCCTCGCTCATTCGTGCAGACTCTGCAAGCCGGGGAAGCCACAGTATGGCTTCGGCGTTGGAGGGTGAAAAACACTTCTCAGCGGCTTGCTGGTAAGGCAACCACTGGTAGTGAGTGTGCTCCCTGGGGGCCAGCTGTACAGGGCAGGCAAACGGCACCTGCAGACCAAAAACATGCTCGGTGTTGTGGCTCACGCCTGGGCCGTAGCGATGCAACCAGCGGGGGTAAATGCTGTACACATTTTCCAGATGCCAATCCAGCAACAAGGGGGTAGTCGGCAACCCCGAAGTGCCACCGGCCACCGATTCAATACCGGTTTCCTCGCGCACTTCGCGCACCGCAGCATCCGCCAACGGCTCGTCCAGTGTGTCTTTGCTACCCGCAACCGACTGCCAGAACTCTGCCAATTCCCCCACGCCGTCGGCACGCCGGATCAGCAACACCTCCAGCAACGGGGTGTAGATAACGATGAGAACCGATTCGGGAATCTTGTAAGGTTTGGGCATAAAAAAGGGCGCTACAACGGCGCCCTTTCATTGTGCACCAGACAGGGAATCAACCGACCTTTGCCGCCTCGGGGGTGCGCAGACGGATATGCAACTCGCGCAATTGCTTTTCGTCAACCGGGCTGGGTGCCTGCGTCAACAAACACTGCGCGCGCTGTGTCTTGGGGAAGGCGATGACGTCGCGAATAGACTCCGCACCCGTCATCAGCGTCACGACGCGGTCCAGGCCGAAAGCCAAGCCGCCGTGCGGAGGTGCTCCGTATTGCAAGGCGTCCAGCAGGAAGCCAAACTTGAGCTGGGCTTCTTCTGGCGTGATCTTCAATGCGTCAAATACCTTCTGCTGCACATCAGCACGGTGAATACGCACCGATCCGCCGCCCATTTCCCATCCGTTCAGGACCATGTCATAGCCCTTGGAAATACATTTCTCGGGCGCGGTAACCATCCAGTCCTCGTGTCCATCTTTTGGCGCGGTAAACGGATGGTGCGTCGCCGTGTAGCGCTGGGCTTCTTCATCGAACTCGAACATGGGGAAGTCGACCACCCACAGAGGGCGCCAGCCCTTCTCAAACAGGCCGTTCTTCTTGCCGAACTCACTGTGTCCGATCTTGATGCGCAGGGCGCCGATGGCGTCGTTGACGACCTTGGCCTTGTCCGCACCAAAGAAAATCAGGTCTCCGTCCTGTGCGCCCGTACGGGCCAGAACTTCGGCAACGGCCTTGTCATGGATATTTTTGACAATGGGGCTTTGCAAGCCCTCGCGGCCCTTGGCCAGTTCATTGACCTTGATGTACGCAAGTCCTTTGGCCCCATAGATCTTGACGAACTCGGTGTAAGCGTCGATCTCGCTGCGGGTCAATCCACCGGATTCCCGGGCTCCGCCCGGCACGCGCAGCGCTACCACGCGGCCGCCCTTCATGGTGGCGGCACCGGCGAACACCTTGAAGTCCACGTCGGTCATCACGTCAGTCACTTCGGTGAACTCCATCTTCACTCGCAAGTCCGGCTTGTCAGAGCCATACTGGTGCATGGCTTGCGCATACGTCATGACCGGGAACTCGCCCAGGTCCACGTTGATGGTGTTCTTGAAAACCGTCGTAATCATGCCCTGGAACATGTCGCGGATTTCTTCCTCGCCCAGGAACGAGGTTTCGATATCAATCTGGGTGAACTCGGGCTGGCGGTCGGCGCGCAAGTCTTCGTCCCGGAAGCATTTGGTGATCTGGTAATAGCGATCGAATCCCGCCACCATCAGCAACTGCTTGAACAGCTGGGGAGACTGCGGAAGCGCAAAGAAATGGCCATCGTGCACACGGCTGGGCACCAGATAGTCGCGCGCGCCTTCCGGAGTGGACTTGGTCAGCATGGGGGTCTCAATGTCCACAAAACCATTGGCGTCCAGAAACTTGCGGACTTCCATCGACACGCGGTAGCGCAGCATCAGGTTGTTTTGCATGTACGGGCGGCGCAGATCCAGCACCCGGTGGGTCAATCGCGTGGTTTCCGACAGGTTATCGTCGTCCAGCTGGAATGGAGGCGTGACCGAGGGGTTCAGCACAATCAGTTCATGGCAAAGCACTTCAATCTTGCCGCTCTTCAGGTTCTCGTTGACCGTACCTTCTGGCCGCGCACGCACCAAGCCCTTGACTTGAACGCAAAATTCGTTGCGCAGGCCTTCTGCTGCCTTGAACATGTCCACGCGGTCAGGATCACACACCACCTGCACATAGCCTTCACGATCCCGCAAATCAACAAAGATCACACCACCATGGTCGCGCCGGCGATTCACCCAGCCGCACAAGGAAACGGTTTCGCCCAGTTGGGCATCGGTCACAAGACCGCAATAGTGGGAGCGCATGGCCATAGCTTGCTTTCAAAGCGCTGCATCACGGCAGCGGGTTTAACAGATAACGATTATTTGGAAAGGACCGGCTTGGGAACCGGCATGGAGGGTGCAACCGAACCCATGGAGATCACGTAGGTCAAAGCCTCGTCCACACTCATATCGAGTTCAATGACGTCCGCCCTGGGCAACATCAGAAAAAAACCGCTGGTCGGATTCGGCGTCGTGGGTACGTACACGCTGACAAAGTCGGAGCCAAGGTGGCGCGACACTTCCCCATCGGGGACACCCGTCTGGAATGCGATGGTCCAGCTTCCCTGGCGCGGATACTGCACCAGCAGGGCCGTGCGAAACGCGTTGCCGTTGCTGGAAAACAGCGTGTCGGACACTTTTTTGACGCTGTTGTAAATCGATTTGACGATCGGAATGTGGATGAACAAATGGTCCCACTGCTTGACCCACCAACGTCCGGCCACATTGGAAACCAGCGCGCCCGTGGCGAGCAAAACGGTGGCCACCAGTACTACGCCCAATCCCGGAATGTGCTGAAGTCGCTCAAGGGATGGCGCCATGCTGGCGGAGGTCACCGCGGACAGTCCGGAAAGAAGACCACCGAATATTGCATCCAGCATGCCGACCAGCCACAGCAGCACCCAGATGGTGATGGCCAACGGGAGCCAAACCATCAGGCCGGTCAGCAGGTATTTTTTGATAGGCACGGTCGATCCAGTCTAGATGGGGTCGTCAATAGCGATTAGCTGCCAGACGCCGGGGGAGTCGCGGGAGCCGCAGCAGCCACCGGCGCAGGTTCGGCCTTGGGCGCGGCGGCTGCTGCGGAGCCCCCCTCAGAGGCCGCCGGGCTGGCCGAACCGGCACTGGGGCCGCCCTTGAAATCGGTGGCGTACCAACCCGATCCCTTCAGCTGGAACCCCGCTGCGGTGAGCTGCTTTTTGAAGGACGGTTGGGAGCAGGCAGGACAAATCTCCAGAGGAGCGTCCGACATTTTCTGCAATACGTCCTTGGCAAACCCACAGGAGTCGCATTTATAGGCGTATATAGGCATGGCTGTATGGCTCTGACTTCATGTTGCAAAGCCTTCAATTATAGGGCGCGGGCTAAAAAAGTCCCACGCGCACCACAATCTGCATGACAACCATGCCAAAGGCGAATCCGATGACGGCAAACACCAGGCTTTGGAGCAGCCCATTGGTGCGCTTTTGCTCTGCCAGCAACTCTTCCACGGCCCGATTGGAGCCGGTGGCTTCGCGACGCAAAAAAGATTGCAGGAGCAGCGGCAGTTCCGGCAGCAGCCGCGCATACCGGGGGGCCTGCGCCTTGAGTTGGTCCAGCAAGGCTTGCGGCCCCACTTGCCCGAGCATCCATCTTTCGAGAAACGGTTTGGCTGTAGCCCACAGGTCGAGCTCCGGATCCAGATCGCGACCCAGCCCTTCAATGTTGAGCAACGTTTTTTGCAGCAACACCAACTGGGGTTGAATCTCGACCTGAAAACGCCGGGACGTCTGGAACAGCCGCATCAACACCATTCCGAGCGAGATTTCCTTGAGGGGGCGGTCGAAATACGGTTCGCAGACCGCCCGAATGGCCGCCTCCAGCTCGTCCACCCGGGTCGTCAGCGGCACCCATCCGGATTCAATATGCAACTCCGCGACCCGCTTGTAGTCGCGCCGGAAGAAGGCGACAAAATTTTGCGCCAGGTATTCCTTGTCGGTCTCGGTAAGCGTACCGACGATGCCGAAATCCAGCGAAATATAGCGACCGAAAGTCTTCGGGTCCAGGCTGACCTGGATGTTGCCCGGATGCATGTCGGCATGAAAGAAGCCATCACGGAACACCTGGGTAAAAAACAAGGTGACGCCATCACGCGCCAGCTTGGGAATGTCCACTCCCGCGTCCCTGAGTTTGTCCACCTGGTTGATCGGCACGCCATACATGCGCTCCATCACCAGCACTTCGGTGGTGCAGTAATCCCACAGCATTTCAGGAATCAGGACCAGATCGAGCCCCTCCATATTGCGCCGCAATTGCGCAGCGCTGGAGGCTTCCCGAACCAAATCCAGTTCATCGTGCAAATACTTATCGAACTCGGCCACCACCTCGCGCGGCCGCAGGCGTTTGCCGTCGGCTGACATGCCGTCCACCCACCCGGCCATCATGCGCATCAGACTCAAATCTTTTTCAATCGCTGCACGCATCTCCGGGCGCAGAACCTTGACGGCTACCTCGCGCAGCTGGTTCTTGCGGTCACGCAACACGGCAAAGTGCACCTGCGCAATGGATGCGCTGGCCACGGGTTCGCGTTCAAAGGACACAAATATCTCTGCCAGGGGCTTTTTCAATGCGCGCTCGATGGTGGCGACAGCCACATCGGAACTGAAAGGCGGCACACGGTCCTGCAAACGCGCCAACTCGTCGGCAATATCCAGCGGCATCAGATCGCGCCGGGTTGACAACACCTGGCCAAATTTGACAAAAATCGGCCCCAGGCGCTCCAGCGCCTCGCGCAAGCGCTGCCCCCGCGGGGCGTCCAGCTTGCGCCCTATCGTGAGTACCCGCACCGCACGCGTGAGCCAGGGCTTTTGAAAGCTGGTCAGTACCAGCTCATCCAGTCCGTAACGAAAGATTACCCAGGCAATAAAAACGCCTCGCGCGAGTCGACTCATGCAGCGGACCTGTCCGACGCGCCCGCATTGCGCGCACCTACAAACTGCCGCAGACCCTGCGCCATCGTTCGCACCACCTGGACCAGCGCGTGCGCAGGTGCATCACCCATCAAGCGGGCAAGGTCTTCCTCCAGATCCCAGCGCACATGGTCTGTCAGCCAATTCACGTCAGCGGCCAACTGCACGTCGCCTTCGATTCGCACTCCGGGTTTGCCACCCTGCAGCAATGCTTGCGCGATGGCCAAGGGGGAGTCCTCCGTGATCACCAGGGTCAGATCCGCAGCGGCGTCAACCGGCGCGAGGTCGAGCAATCCTGCCGGTGTGATCACCACCTTGAACGTCATCGTGCGCCATTGCAGAAGCACCACGCGACCTTTTTGGCGGACCAATCGGTCCATGGCCTGCGGTTCCTGCATCAACACATGGTTAAGCAATAGAACAATACGGCGATGCGTTTCGTCCACAGCCCAAGCAGGTGGGGTGAGAGGGAGATTGAAGTTCTGGAGGAGGCCCTCCAGCATGGAAAAAGGGGACTGT